>ENA-OYXX01000014-OYXX01000014.1-human-gut-metagenome-genome-assembly--contig:-NODE-14-length-78675-cov-13.698359_pt1 | contig 78675 bp, 67 predicted proteins | sample MGYA00243976_ERZ653434 | MGnify/ENA primary metagenome ERZ653434 (study PRJEB26926, sample SAMN06165112) | human gut metagenome | biome: ENVO:00009003; feature: ENVO:2100002; material: ENVO:00002003...
CAATAAGACAATTTCCGGCGCTATGATACTTTGTATTGCCTTGTGCAACAGTAATACTCGTAAGTCCGCTGCAACCCAAGAAGGCATAAGAGCCGATTCTCGTCACGCTGTCGGGAATTGTTATGCTCGTAAGTCCGCTGCAGCCCCACAAGGCACCTCTGCCGATGCTCGTCACGCTGTCGGGGATTGTTATGCTCGTAAGACTTGTGCAATCACGAAAGGCATCATCGCCGATGCTCGTCACGGGCTTACCCTTGTATATGGCAAGAATAATCAAATCGGTATCCGTGCGCGTGGCAACTCCTTGCACCGTATAACTATTTCCGTCGTCATTTAAAACATACTTGAGCCCTCTGCTAGAATAGTGCTCCCCACAGCGAGTGCAAACTTTGTCTTGATAATCATGTCCGAGGGGCTCGCCATACTGCTCATGACACACTTCACACACGGCTTTATCTACACAAGTTGCCTGTCCCCCAACATGTCCTGCTGCGATTTCCGTTACGTCTTTTTGGTCTGTACAACGAGTGCAATGATGCGATTTGCTCCCGTTTTGCGTGCATGTGGCAGGCACATCTACAGTCCATTCGGTTGAATAATCATGTCCGAGCGGCTTGCCGTACTTTTCATGGCATCTTATACAGGTGGCTTGTTCTGTGCAAGTAAAAATACCGCCGATATGCCCAAGCGCAGGAATTTTGATTTGTTCTTGTAGCACTTTTCCACATTTTGAGCAGTGTTTGCCTTCGGTAAGTCCAAAAGCGGTGCACGTCGGAGCAACCATTTCGTCAACAACCTCAACGTGGTTGCAAACGTTCTCTTCCCATTTTACGTACACATCGATATTTTTTGTCAATCCTGTAGTTTTCAACGATTCAAGTGTGGTGCTTATAGTCATATTTTCATCAAGATAAAACCCGCCGACATGAAACCCGTCCTTTGTTATTGACGGCACATCATCGTTTATATCCCAAACGATATCCGCCTTACCATTGTTCTGATGAATTGTGACTTTGAAGTTTGAACCTTGATTGTTGCCATCATCACACGAAACAAGCAAACAAGTTGACACCACAAGCACAAGTGTGAAAATTGCAAAAAGTGCAAATCTACCCAATTTTTTCATTGTTTTCCTCCAAAAAGCACAATGATATTATAATAAAATTATAATATCACTCAAATATGCAAATGTCAATTTTTTGTGTTATTGCCTTTTTGTCTTATCTCTCTCGGCGTTGATTCTCTCATAGCTAGTAAAACCTAAACTTAGATTTATTTGCAATATTGTGGCAAAGTATGATAAACGCGAACCAGTGGGAAATTCCTCAAAATAGATGAAGAACAAGAAAGAGCCGCTCGCAACTGGTAGAAGCATACATAGACGTACGTGACTACTCAAAAAGAGCGGTTCTGACGATGTTGTTCGCTATTTTGAGGCAACAATATCACTCGCTACGCATCGTATATTTATTTGCTTTCCTTTTGAGCCTCGAACCTGTCCAACTTGTTTTTTTCCAGTTTAAGATAAACCCATTTTATCGGCGGACAAATCGCAAAGAGGAATTGCGCAAACGTAAAGAGTTTGGACGGATTGACAAATTTGCGTTTGTGTTCAAGGCCTTTCACCATGCATTTTGCAACGTGTTGAGGCTTTTGTACGGGGAACGGACGCTCGCGAATGACTTTGCCCTCTTGACCTTCGACCGCTTTTTTGAAGAAGCCCGTGTCGGTGGCTATCGGATAGAGGCAAGTGAGGGCAACGTTTTTGGGAAGCTCGTAGCGCAAACCTTGTTGGAAGCCTTGCATTGCAAACTTGCTTGCGCTGTACAGCGTGTAGCCTGGCATTGCGAGCTTGCCGATTGCCGACACCGTGATTGCCATCTGACCTTGCTTGCCGCCGAGATATTCGACGTATTTTTGGTATGTATAGACGGGCGAAAACACGTTGACTTTGAAGATGTCCTCTATGCGCTCCCAGTTGACGTAATCCATTGTTTCGTAGTACGGGAAGCCTGCGTTTGCAAAGAAGATATCGATCGAGCCGAGTTTTTCGTCAGCGGTTTTGAAAATCGAATCCACGTTTTCTTTTGTGGAAACGTCGCACACCATCGGGATAACGTTTTTCAAACCGAGAGCTTCGATTCTGTCAGTGCGCAAATCGACTGCAAGAATTTTGTTGTCGCCCTTTGCAAGAAGTTTGAGCGTTTCGAGACCGATACCGCTGTTTGCGCCGGTGATGACGATGTTTTTGCCTTTTATCATAATTTTCTCCTTTTATCCGCATAATTGCCACGCGGATTTTAATTAACCTGTTTACTATCTTATCTTTTCACGCAAGCTATATATTTACTAGTCGATTTTGAATAAATCGGCATATTATTTTGCCAAAATCTCGTCAAAAATCTTGTTTGCGTTGCGTTTGAGCTTGTCAAGCGAGCCTTTGTTATCGATTATTTGCGTGCTTTTCGCCATCAAAACCGACGACGGCACTTGCGAGCGAATACGCTTGATAGCCTGCGCCACGCTCATTCCTCTACCCTTTTTCAAGCGCAATATACGCTTCAAAAGCGGTGTTTTGACATACACGATTTCATCGAAAGCCTCGTCGCCGCCCTCGATAAAAAGCGGCAATTCGACCGCAAGCGGACTTTGCGCATATTCGGCAATCTTCCTCATAATTTCGGGATGAGCGATTGCGTTGAGCTTTTTGCGCTCGCTCTCGTTTGAAAAGACTATGCTTGCAAGCGTCTTTTTGTCCACTTCTCCGTTTCTGACCGCAGCGGGAAACGCCGTTTGAATTTTTTGAATATAAGACGGCGTTTTGAGCAATTCCGAGTTGATTTCGTCTGCGCTAATGCAGAAAAAACCACACTCCTTTGCGATTTTCATAACCTCGCTTTTGCCCGAGCCTATTCCGCCGATAATTGCGATTCTCATTTCAAATCACCCCAGTTGTCCGCGCTTGTCGCCTCGGCAACGAGAGGTACGGAAAGCGAAACGGCGTGTTCCATTTCATACGACAATATCTTTTTGACTTCCTCTTCTTCGTCCTTTGTTGCCTCGATGATGAGTTCGTCGTGGATTTGAAGTATCATTTTGGACTTCATATTTTCAAGGCGTTTTTCGACGTTTATCATCGCAATCTTGATGATGTCTGCCGCCGAGCCTTGCAATGGCGTATTCATTGCCATGCGCTCCGCCGCCGAACGCACCATATAATTCGACGCTTTGAGGTCGGGCAAATTGCGACGTCTGCCAGACATCGTGAGCGAATACCCTCTCTCTCTTGCGTCTTCGACGTTTTTGTCCATAAACTCGCGCACTTTGGGATGCATTGTGAAATAGTTTGCGATAAACTCCTTTGCCATGTATTGCGGAATGGAAAGGTTTTCTGCAAGTCCGTATCCGCTTATGCCGTAAATTATGCCGAAATTGACCGCTTTTGCGTCCCGTCTTTGTTGCGGCGTAACCTCGCTTACGGGAATGCCCAAAATCTGCGATGCTGTAATGGCGTGAATATCGTCGTCGTGATTGAACGCCTCGATAAGTTGCTCGTCGCCGCTCATATGCGCAAGCAGGCGCAATTCTATTTGCGAATAGTCCGCGCTTACAAGCACGCAATTCTCCCCGGGAATAAACGCACTCTTGATATCCTTAGCCTCGTCGCTCCTTGCAGGAATGTTTTGAAGATTGGGATTCGTTGAGCTGAGTCTTCCCGTTTGCGTGATGCATTGATTGAACTCGGTGTGGATTCTTCCCCTGTTGACAAGCGGTTGAAGTCCCATGACGTAAGTGGATTGGAGTTTTGCATAATGGCGATATTCCAGCACGGCGTTTACTATCGGATGTTTAGGCGCAAGGTTTGAAAGCACGTCTTCGCTTACGGAATATCCCGTCTTCGTTTTTTTGCCGTGCGGCAAACCGAGCTTGTCGAAAAGTATATCGCCGAGTTGCTTGGGAGAAGCAATATTGAACGTTTCGCCTGCAAGCGAATATATCTCTTTCGTCAATCCTTCGATAATCTCGCCGTACTTCTTTTCGAGGGCTTTCAAAACGTCCGTCGACACTCTCACGCCCCTTTCTTCCATATTGCGCAAAACGACGCAAAGCGGCTGTTCAATGTCAAAAAACAACTTGTTAAGTCCTTGTTGTGCAAGTTGAGCGCGCAATTGTTGGCTTTCGTCAAACAATTCCACCGCGCCGATTTCATAGCCGTCCGCACCCAAAACTTGCTCTAAACTCTTTATGGGTGCGCTGCCTCTTGCAAGGTGGGCGGCAATCATAACGTCGAAAAATTTATCTTGGTCGAACCCGTAGGTTTTGCTCAAATTTTTATAGTCGTAACATATCAGTTCTCTGCCTTTTGCCACTTCTTTGAGCGTTGCGATTGCGTCGTCGAATCCTATGCCTTCGCTGAACAAATCTTCGACGCAACTCACGGTGTATTCCGTCTTGTCGTCCACCGCAAACGATACGTCGCGTCCTATAAGGACTGCGATTTTGTCGCCTTTAACGGCATTTTCTATTTCGTTTGCGCTTGTAAGTTTGACAATGTTTTTTTCAATCTTTTTCGCTTGGGGAACGTCCTCTTGCACGGAGTCGAAACTCATTCTGTTTGCAAGCGACGTGATTTCAAGCTCGCCAAGCTTTGCTCTGACTTCACCGCTATACACAGGCGTAAAAGCAATGTCTTCGAGAGTGCACTCGACGGGAACGTTGCAGTTGATAGTGACAAGCTCTTTGCTCAAAAGCGCAAGCTCTTCGTTGTTTTGAATATTTTGTCCCAGTTTGCCGGGAATATCGCTTGCGTTTTTCAAGATGCTTTCAAGCGAGCCATACTTGTCAAGAAGTTGCTTTGCGGTCTTTTCTCCGACGCCGGGAATTCCGGGAACATTGTCCGAAGTATCTCCTCTTAGTGCCTTATAATCGATAAACTGTTCCACGGTAAAACCGTCCTGCAGCAAACGTTGCACATCGTAAACTTCGATGTCGCTGACGCCTTTTTTTGTCCAAAAAACTTTTGTCGTAGGGCTTACAAGCTGGAAGCTGTCGCGATCTCCCGTGACTATAATACATTCGTCGTCGAAACGCTTTGAGAGCGTGCCCAAAATGTCGTCGCCTTCATAGCCTTGCAAGCTGACTATTTTGATTCCCATTGCCGTAATAAGCTCTTTGAGAGGCTCTACTTGCTGACGGAGTTCCTCGTCCATAGGCTTTCTCGTCGCCTTGTACTCTTTGTACATCTCGTGACGGAACGTCGGGCCGTGCAAGTCGAACGCAGCCGCAATATGCGTGGGATTTTGCTCCTTGATTATCTTCAAGAGTATGCTCAAAAAGCCGTATATCGCACCCGTGTATAATCCTTTCGAGGATTTGAGATTGGGAAGTGCGTGATACGCGCGGTGCATAAGACTGTTTGAATCCAAAAGCAATATTTTGTTTTGCGCCATATTTCACCTATATATCGTCAATACGATTATTCTGTCCTTTTTCGGGCAAGCAAAAACTCTCTGAGTCCTTTGTCCATAAGTTCTTTCGCGTCGTCGTAGCCCGTTTGCATATATGCGTGTATGCGCGAGCTTGAAAACGCCATAGCGGGCCCCAAATCCTCTTTGGGAGCTATGAAGAACAAATCGGGATTGCCATCCACTTTGCGTTTGGGCTGTTTGCTTTCCACGTTCGTGCGGATTACGAGCATCTTGTCGTAGCCGTTTTTCACAAGCAGATTTATGGGCATATTGTCGTAAACTCCGCCGTCAATATACTTCTTGTCGTCGATGATTTTGGGCGGAAAAATCGGGAAAGTCGCAGATGCGATGATGTAGTCCACAAGTTTTCCCTCATCGATTTCGTCCATCATTTTTTCGACGGGTTGCATATCCGAGATGTTGAACGTGACGAGTCCGTAGTCCTTGCCCGACGCACGAATATCCTCCTCGTTTACGATAGTTTCAAAAAACTTTTGAGATTTCTCGTAGGAAGATTCCAACATTTTGAAAGTGCCAAGTTTCTTTTCAAGCATAACTCGCAAAATCGCGGGTTTCAAATCCAAGCCTTTGAGAGCGGCGGTTTCCTCGTCGCTCAAATCGAAAACGGTGTTGGTTTGTATCTCGTTCCACACGTCGAAAAGTTTAGAATATCCGCCCTCGAGATAAATTGCGCCGTTGATTGCGCCTATCGAAGTGCCCACAACGCCGTCAAACTCCACCAACAGTTCCCTCACTGCCATAAGCGCGCCTATTTGATATGCGCCCTTCACGCCGCCGCCTTCGAGAACCAATCCCAACTTTTGTTTTTCTTTGCTCATTTGTATCCTTATATAGTTTTTATACTTTTGATAATTGTATCACACAAATCGGCTTTTTGTAAAGACAAGAAAACCCACGCGCTTTTTCGGTGTTTTTATTATAAAAACAAAAAACGGCGGAATGCAATAGCAAACCGCCGCCCTCGTATAGTTTTTGTCAATCGACGTTGTCCTCGATTTGTTCCGAATTGTCGCTTGCGGCGGCAACCTCGCACAAAACTTCTTTCTCTTCTTCGATTGCTACGTCGCCCTTTGCGATTTCGTCTTCGACGGATGCAAGTTCCGCTTGCTCGTCGGCGATTTCGTGCGAGATTTCTTCTTCTTTACGAGCGTTGATTTCGGCAAGCATTTGAGTCATTTTCGTCTCGTTGAGGAAGTATTTTTTCTTGTAGATGAGCATTGCCGCAATCATAAATACGATAGGAATAATGCACGTGCATACAAGCAGGATTTTTATGCTGTTCTGCCCGTTTGCCTGCACGTCGGCGATGACCATCTCTCTCGTTTCGGTGCTGAGATTTCTGTCTATTGCGGTGAGTCGGTTGGTGTAAGTGAGAACGCCTGCTATGATGTAGACGAGCGACACCAACCCTTGCATAAGCGCAGAGCCCATTTTTGCTGTAAACGGACGAAGTGCGAAAATCAAACCCTCGTCGCGCTTGCCCGTCCTATACTCGTTGTATTCGACGGTGTTTGCCATGTTGATAACCATAATCATATAGAATCCGCTGCCCCAACCTGCAATCGTATAGGCGAAAAACGTCATCAAAAAGCGCAGCGTTATCGTCATACCAAGCACTTCAAACAGTACGATTTTTGGCACCGTAAGCCCCAGAATCATCATCAGAGCATAGCCGATTATGATGGCAAAACCGCAAGAATACAGCAGTTTGTCGCGCCCGTATTTTTTGGAAAGAGCAGGATAGAACAGCGTAAAGATCACCGACACCGCTGCAAAGCCCAAACCGAACACCATCCATAGCGTGCCGTTGTAGGCGTTGTCGAAATAAACATACATCATGCCGAGTCCGCCGCCGACAACGTTTGTGCCGATGTTAAACAGGAGCATTACCAGCGCGCTCCACATAAGCTGATCGTTTTTGAAAAGCACGCGGAACATGTCTTTGAGTTTCATAGGCGGAGTTTTGAGAAAGTTTTTGGGAAGAGGCTTCTCTTTGACGCCGAGTATGGTGAAAAGTTGGAATCCGCACATCAGCACCACCGCCACAACGGACATTATCCCGAAAGCCGCCGTCGAGCTGCCCCCTATCGGATTGTCGCCCATTGCGAATGTGGGAATGATGAGTCCCGCAAGTCCTCCGCCTATGCTCACCGAGATTTGCGTGACGGTCATGAGTTTGTCTCTGTCATGCGCGTTGGACGTGAGCGTGGGCATCATGCCCCAATAGGATATGTCGTTCATGGTGAACGTAATCGAGAAAAGGAAGTACATTGCGGCAAGCAAGCCTATAAACGCCCAGCCCTGCGCAGGTACGTTGAACAGCACGAGTATAACAACGCCCGTCGTAAGACATCCTATGAGCTGCCACGGCTTGTACTTACCCCATTTTGTGCGCGTATTCTCGACTATGCCTCCCATAATCGGGTCGTTGAACGCGTCAAAGATTCTTGCAAGCACGATGATGATTGTGATTGCTGAAAACTGCGCCGTGTTGAGGCTCTTCGTAAACACGCAAAACGACAAGAGATATCCGTTGAACAGATTGTACAAAAAATCTCTGCCCAGCGTGCCGAACGCGTACATAAACAGGTTGCGATTGGACAGTTTGTCTTCGCTTAAAAGATTGCCGTCCTCTTTTGCCGAATCATTGATTTCGACTGCGTTTAGGTCATTTTTCTGCATAATTTTCCCCTTTATGCTTGATACGTAAATTATAGCAAACCGCAATGTAAAATTCAATATCGAATAAAAAATAATCTGCATAGCATATCAAATAATCGACAATCGTTCAACAACCATTGCACATGGAAATATTTGTCCCGTAAATCATAGAATTCCAGTCGGTTTTTTTCAATCGTTATTTACATTTTTGAATCGATGTGTTAATATACTTAACGTAGGATAACTCCTAAAAAACAATAATGTGAGGATTTTTTATGGCAAAACGTAAAGGCGATTATTTCGGACTCGGCTATGTCGTGAGTCTCATTCTTGCAATCATCCCCGTCACCTCTTGGATTCTCGGCGCAATCACAAGATTCTCCGAAGGCAAAATCGTTGCGGGACTTCTCCGCTTGGTGTTCGGCTTCAACATCGTATGGCTCGTAGACCTCGTTTTGATGATCGTCAAAAAATCTATTTGGCGTCTTCTCAACTGCTGATATGAAGATTGAATTTGAAAACAAGATTTACACGGATAAAAAGCAAGCTCTCACAGAGTTTGCTTTTTGTCACTATCCCCTTACGCTGACAATAGACGGAAATCAAATGACTTTCGATTGGTTCAGCGATTTGGAGAAGTACATTTTGACGCATTGATTGACTAACGAACAGTTTGATTTCACCAAAAAAGGACGCATACAGCGTCCTTTTTTAGCTACAAGAGTTGAACGGCGTGTACTCTAAATTAGATGCGCCCCCTCTTTCCCTTTCGGGCTTTTCTCCCACCACTCAAATAGGGGCAATTCTCTACAAAATTATCCGTCGTTCGCGGGGGAGACAGTCGGCACTCGCATAGATAGGGACAATTCTCTCATTATGCCACTTCGCCTGCGTGGCGGCTACGCAACAGAATGCCACGCATTCTCGTACTTTTCGTCAAGCTCGGCGCTCATATTCTCGCCGCCGTTGCGGCTCGTGTCCCGTCTTTGAAGTTGCACATACCGTGCATAAGAACGCCCTGAATAAGTGTTCATTTATCCGCTTGCGCCAACGGCGCATTTCACCAAGCAGATAATTTGGCGCAACTGTGGCAGGAGTTCTTGTCTTTGCTCGAACTGATAGCGCAAATTCTCTGCGCGGTAGTAGGCGCGAGGGCTAATGCGGTTTGTGGCAATCGTCAAACGGTTTTTGTTTCTATTTAGGGGATTCCCACGTCGTTTCACTCCTCGGAATGACATAGGATGATTGCCTTGACCGCAATGACGCTCGAGCGACCGCTCGTCGCCTTGCGACTCCGATTCCGTCTTCGAATAGGCATATCCCGTGTATAAGTATCCACCGCATAAGTTTTCGTTTTCTAATTTAAACTCATAAAACCGCCTGATTGAGATGAAGAAGAAAGAGCCTCTTTCAACGGGTAGGAGCGTACATGAACGTACGTGACTGCTCGATGAAAGAGGCCCTGACACAGTTATTCGCTTAATAAAGATTTTTTGTTAAAACTCTCTGATTGAGATGAAGAACAAGAAAGAGGCATTTGCGATGGCAGCCTAATGTACATGAAGTACATGACTGCTAGTGCAAATGCCTCTGCCGAAGTTATTCGCTCAATCAGAGAGTTTTATAGCGTTGACGTGAGGAATAAGACGTGTGCAACAACTCATGCGCCAAGTGGCTGTTGGGTTCGCCCAAAAACTCGTCGTAGAGTTTCTTGACTTGTTCGTTCTTGTGAGATACGCGGATCTCTTTGCTTTCGTCCTCTTGATAAAGAGCTGCGGCGCGTTTGTCGCGGAAAGTGTCGAGAATATCGTCGTCCTCGTTGGGAAGGAAGCAGGGCTTGACAAAAGGTTGTCCGCCGCCTGCGACGCAACCGCCGGGGCATCCCATGATTTCGATGAAGTGATAGGGGCTTGTGCCTTCTCTGATTTGGTCGAGAAGCACTTTTGCATTCTTCATGCCGGATGCGACCGCAACTTTGACATCCATACCGCCAAGGTTGTAGGTTGCCTCTTTGATGCCTTGCATGCCGCGCACTTCTTGCAATTCAACATGTGAGAGTTCCTTGCCGGTGAGTGCAAACGCCGCCGTACGAAGAGCCGCTTCCATAACGCCGCCGGTTGCGCCGAAGATGACGCCTGCGCCGGTGTATTCGCCAACGATGTCGTTGTCAAATTGCTCGTCGGGAAGTTTTGCAAAACGAATACCTGCGCGCTTGATGAGCTTGGCAAGTTCTCTTGTCGTAAGAACGGCGTCAACGTCTTTGAGTCCGTTGACGGCAAGTTCTTTTCTGTCCTTTTCAAACTTCTTTGCGGTGCAAGGCATGACGGACACGACAAACATATCTTCGGGCTTGATGCCGTTGCGCTCCGCATAGTAGGATTTGAGGATTGCGCCGAACATTTCGTGAGGAGATTTGCAAGAGGAAAGGTGATCGAGTTGATCGCCATAGTAATACTCCGCATAGTTTATCCAGCCGGGAGAACAGGACGTAATCATGGGAAGCACGCCGCCGTTTTTGACGCGATCGAGAAGTTCGTTTGCCTCCTCCATAATCGTAAGGTCTGCGCCGAAATTGGTGTCAAACACTTTCTTGAATCCGAGTCTGCGCAAAGCCGCAACCATTTTTCCGGTTACGAGAGTGCCAATCGGCATATCGAATTCTTCACCGAGTGCGGCGCGCACTGCGGGAGCGGTTTGAACGACGACGTATTTGCCTTGTCTGAATGCCTCGTCAACCTTGTCGATTTCGCTCACTTCCATGAGTGCGCCGGTGGGGCAAACGCTTACGCATTGACCGCAAAGGATGCACGGAACGTCGGCAAAACTTCTGTTTTGAGCGGGAGCGACGATGGTTTTGAAACCTCTCTTCTCGAAGCCGAGAACGGAAAGTCCGTGCGCGCTCTTGCATCTTTCGATACATCTGCCGCAAAGAACGCATTTTGAGGTATCTCTCTTAATGGACGGAGTGACTTCGTCAACGGTTACGGGAGTTTGTTCGCCCTCGTAAAGACCTTCCCTTGCGCCCGTAATTTGAGCGACGTGCAAAAGTTCGCACTTGCCGTTTTTGTCACATTCTTGGCAGTTTCTGTTGTGGTTTGAAAGCAAAAGTTCAACCGAGTTTCTTCTTGCTTGCACCGCTTTTGGAGAAGAGATGGTGACTTCCATACCCTCCGCAACGGGATACACGCAGGACGCGACGAGTCCTCTTGCGCCGGTTGCCTCGACAAGGCAGACGCGGCAAGAACCTCTTGAACATTCGCCGTGATTATATGCGCAAAGAGAGGGAATTTCGTATCCGCAAGCCTTTGCCGCTTCGAGTATCGTCATGCCTTGTTCGACTTGATAAGGCACGCCTTCGATTTTAATATTGATTTTCGCCATAGTCCTCTCTCCTTATTTCTTCTCGATTGCTTTAAGTCTGCAAGCAGAAATACACATACCGCACTTGATACACTTGTCTTTGTTGATTTCTCTGGACGGAAGTTTGTGTCCGGGTGCGACATAGTTGGTGGTATGGATTGCTCCGACGGGACAATTTCTCTCGCAAAGTCCGCAGCCGACGCACTTGTCTAAAATGACTTCATAATTCATGAGGCTCTTGCAAACGTGTGCGGGACATTTTTTGTCCACGATGTGAGCGATATACTCGTCTTTGAAATGCGCAAGCGTTGAAAGAATCGGGTTCGGCGCAGTTTGTCCGAGTGCGCAGAGAGAGTCGTTTTTGATGTTCGACGCAAGATCCATGAGTTTGTCAAGATCTTCCATAGTGGCTTTGCCCTTGGTGATCTTGGTGAGGATTTCGAGCATTCTCTTGGTGCCGATACGGCAAGGAGAGCATTTTCCGCAAGATTCGTCGCAAATAAATTCCATATAGAACTTTGCAACGTCAACCATACAGTTGTCTTCGTCCATGACGATTGCGCCGCCCGAACCCATCATCGAGCCTTTTGCGACGAGGTTGTCGAAGTCGATGAGTGCGTCGAGGTCATCTGCCGTAAGGCATCCGCCCGAAGGTCCGCCCGTTTGAATGGCTTTGAATTTCTTTCCGCCGGGAATACCGCCGCCGATGTCGTAAATAAGTTCACGCAAGGTTGTGCCCATAGGAACTTCCACAAGTCCGACGTTGTTCACCTTTCCGCCGAGAGCAAAAACTTTCGTGCCCTTTGATCTTTCCGTGCCGAAGCAAGTGAACTTCTCATAGCCTTCTCTCATTATGTAAGGAACGCACGCAAGAGTTTCGACGTTGTTGACGATCGTCGGAGAATCCCACAAGCCTTTGACTGCCGGGAACGGAGGACGGGGACGAGGCATACCTCTCTTACCTTCGATGGAGTTGAGGAGTGCGGTTTCTTCACCGCAAACGAATGCGCCCGCGCCAAGACGGATATGTACTCTGAAGGAGAAGTTTGTTCCGAGAATATTGTCGCCCAAAAGTCCAAGATCTTCCGCTTGTTTGATTGCGATGCGGAGTCTGTTTACGGCGATGGGATATTCCGCACGGACGTAGAAATAACCGTTTTGTGCGCCGATTGCGTAACCTGCAATCATCATACCTTCGATGACTGCAAGCGGGTTTCCTTCGAGAATGGAACGGTCCATAAACGCACCCGGGTCGCCTTCGTCGCCGTTGCAAACGACGTACTTTGCGCCTTCGGGTTGAGCATATGCAAATTGCCACTTTCTGCCGGTGGGGAATCCGCCGCCGCCTCTGCCTCTCAAACCGGAAGCCAAGATTTCGTTGATGACGTCTTGTCTGTCCATTTGCAAAGCTCTTTCAAGTCCTTTGAACGCGCCTGCGCCGAGAGCTTCCTCGATTTTTTCGGGGTTGATGCTGCCGCAGCCGTGCAATGCGATACGAACTTGTTTTTTGTAGAAAGTGATGTCGTCTTGTTTGGATATTTTTTCTTTGGTGACGGGGTCGATGTAAAGAAGTCTTTCCACCACTTCACCGTTTTCGAGGTCTTTTTCGACGATTTCTCTCACGTCATCGATTTTGACCATTCTGTAAAGAGTGTCTTCGGGATAAATCTTAACGAAAGGGCCTTGAGAACAGAAGCCGAAGCAACCCACTTGGTTGACGGTGACTTTGTCATGCAATCCTCTCTCGTTGATGAGCTTGACAAACTCTTCTCTGATTTCGTCCGAGTGAGATGACAAGCAACCCGTGCCGCCGCACAACACGACGTGACGTCTGCCGTCGCTTCCCGTAAACTTTGCGTCGAGGCAAGAAGAGCAATCTTGACATGTTTTGTCCAATTCAGCAAAATTTCTTATCATAATCAGTTCTCCTTCGCCATGTACTCATCGATGATGCCGGGAACGGCGTTCACCGAAACTTTGGGATACACCTGTCCGTTGATTGAAACAGCAGGAGCGATTCCGCAAGCGCCGATACAACGCAATGCGTCGATTGTAAACAAACCGTCTTTGGTTGTTTCGCCGGGTTTGATTCCAAGCAGTTCGCTGAATTTGTCAATGACTTGTTGCGCGCCTTTGACGTAACAAGCAGTGCCGAGACAGCAACCGATGACGTATTTCCCCTTCGGAGTCAAAGAGAAAAACGAATAGAATGTCACGACGCCGTAAATTTCAGCAACCGAGATACCCGTTCTGTCCGAAACGATTTCTTGCACTTCGAGAGGAATATAGCCGTATTCCTTTTGAATATCGCTCAAAATCATCATGAGAGGGGTGTTTTCGCCGACGTATCTGTCGCAAATCGTATTGATTTGAGCAACCGCCGCTTCGCTTAAATGAGCCATGGTAAGCCCTCCTTTGTAGTTGAATAATGATAACCTTTAAAAGTTTATCACAAAAATCGCGCACTCGCAATAGATAAATCAATATTTATATATTTTTATCGGTTAAAAATAGTAAATAAGCCAATCGGGTGTGGGTGTCCCACCCGAACGAACACTTATTCAGGGCGTTCTTATAAACGGAATATGCAACTTCGAAGACGGAACACGAGCCGCAAGGCGGCGAGAATTTGAGCGCCGAGCTTGACGGTTGTACCGTCCGACTGCGCCGTGTTGTTGCGTAGCTGGCGCACAAAGGACGGTGGCATAATAAGTGAATTGTCCCTATCTATGCGAGTGCCGACTGTCTCCCCCGCGAACGACAGATAATCTTGTAGAGAATTGCCCCTATTTGAGTGGTGGGAGAAATACCGGCGTGTCCGGAAAGAGGGGGCGCATCTAATTTAGGGTACACGCCGTTCAACTCTTGTAGAGGAAGAATCTTCACTCATTCAAGGCGTTCTTATACACGGTATGTGCAACTTCAAAGACGGAACACGAGCCGCAACGGCGGCGAGCCAAGCGAACGCCGAGCTTGACGTAAAGTACAAGTGAGCGGACGAGTTTGGATTCTTTTCGTCCGCGAACGAGTGACATAAAAAGAGAACGATAGCAATTTATGCGAGTGCTGCTCGTTGCATACAACGAGCTAGCGATTGTTACGAAGTCAATCGCGTTCGCGTTGTCCCCCGCTACGCGGTCACCGTGGGTTCCCTCAAGGCACGCAGAGGGGGAACGGTGATATGGGCGCGACGCGTTAAGCAACACATCCAGTGAATGTGTTGTAGCCAAAGCGAACGAGGCGGATTGCGGTGCGCAAACGCCGAAGTCCAAACACATGAGGAAAGGGGAATTGTATTTAGAGTACACGCCGTTCAACCCTTGTAGAGGAAGAACAAGAAAGAACCGCTCACACAGATAGGAGCGTACTTGGCGTACGTGACTATTTGAGTGGGCGGCTCTGCCGCAGTTATTCACTCAATCAGACGGTTTCGCCGAATTTCAAGGGCATGCGCATCTTATGCCCCGCCCTAGATTTCATCTTTTCAATCTTTTGTCTGACTTCGTCGGGAATCTGCTCGCCACGGAGATATTTGTCGACGTCGGAATACTTGATGCCGGTTTCCTGTTCGTCGGTCTGACCTTGATAAAGTCCGGCGGAAGGTGCTTTTTCAATAATTGTGGAGGGTGCGCCCAAATATCTCAAATGCTCGTAGATTTCACCGACGGTGAGGTCTGCAATGGGGTTGAAATCGTGCGCTCCGTCCCCCCACTTTGTGAAATATCCGAGAGTTGCTTCATCAAGGTTGCCGGTGCCGGCAACGAGATATCCTCTTGCCTGGCCGAGAGCGTAAAGCGTGGTCATGCGAAGGCGCGGATTTATGTTTACGTTTGCCATTTTGAGATTTGCTTCGCCTGCATTTCCCTTTTCAAGTTGCTCGCCGAGCGCGCTCACGAGAGCCTCTTTGGTTTTTGTGAGGTCGATTTCGATTTGCTCGATGCCGAAGTGCTTGCCCGCTCTCAAAGCGTCGTCGCGGTCACTGCCGTAGTTTTGAGAAGATTGGCAAGGCATGATAACGCCGAGCACGTTGTCGGTTGCAAGTTTGCAAAGCGCGCCGACAAGAGTGCAATCTTTGCCGCCGCTGTTGCCGTAAATAATGCCTTTTGCGCCCGATTGGGAAAGGACTTTTTTTATCCATTCCACACGGTTTTGAATTGAAGTTTGAACGTCCATACGACCTCCTTTATTTTTGGTTGAATTTGATAAGATTTTTATTGTTTTTTATTATAATCGGTTTTTTGCAATATTCAACTTTTTTTGAAAAAAACATTAAAATTTTATGAAATTTTGCCTCGCGAGCCTTCAAAAACAACGTTTTTTTGAAAAATTTTGCAAAAATTCCCATTTTTTAGCATTTTGGGTATTGAATTATTCATTTGTTCGATATATAATGTCTTTATCTTAAAAAATAACCTTACAAAAAGGAGATTGTTATGAGAAAAGCATTTATTTGTCCCACAAAGTACGTGCAAGGCGAAAACGAATTGTTGAACCTTGGTTATTTTGTAAAAACCTTCGGTAAGAAAGCACTTCTTATCGCAGACCCGTTTGCGCTCAACCTCGTCAAAGAGAAACTCGAAGCAACCCAAAAGAAATACGGCGTTGAATTCGTTTCCTGCGACATTTTCAAGGGCGAATGCTCTCGCACGGTTGTAAAAGCATTGCAAGAGTTTGCAAAAGCAAACAAGTGCGCATGCACCATCGGTCTCGGCGGCGGCAAAGCAATCGACACGTCGAAGTGCGTTGCGGCAGGCAATCCTCTCATCATCTGCCCCACCATCGCGGCAACCGACGCACCTACGTCCCACTCCGCAGTTCTTTACACCGACGATCACGAATTTGACGATTACGCATACTTCCGTCAAAGCCCGTCCGTCGTCCTCATCGACCTCAACGTCATTGCAAACGCACCTTCTCGCTTCCTCGTGAGCGGCATGGGCGACGCACTCTCCACTTATTTCGAAGCAAGAGCAAACGTCAACAGCGTTTCCAACGTCAACGCAGGTCTTCCCTGCGGAGCAGACCGCAAGAAAGGCACTCTCCTCGGCTATGGCACGTACACCGCTGCGGCACTTGCAGAGCTTTGCTATCACAACCTCATCAGCGACGGTGCAAAAGCGAAAACCGCTTGCGACTGCAACGTAATAACTCCCGCTTTCGAAAAAATCGTTGAAACCAACATCCTTCTCTCCGGTCTCGGATTCGAATCCGGCGGTCTTGCAGCTGCACACGCAATCCACGACGGTTTGACCGCAGTCCACGACATCCACGCATGCTGCATGCACGGCGAAATCGTCGCATTCGGTACAATCTGCCAACTCGTGCTTGAAAACAGCCCCGAAGAAGAGCTCTACGAAGTGCTCAACTTCTGCGACGAAGTCGGTCTCCCCGTCTGCTTGCACGACCTTATGACAAATCCGCGCACCGGCGAAGTCATCAGAGAAGAACTCACCGAAGAAGAATACAAGATCGTCGCCGCAAAGACTTGCATCCCCGACGAGAGCATCCACAACATGCCCTTCCCCGTAACCGAAGACATGGTTATTGCCGCAATCAAAGCAGCGGACAAAATCGGTCACGATTTCAGATACGGCTGCGACTGCGAATGCTGCCACTAATTTAACGAATAACCGACACTCCCTTGCTCGCCAAGGGAGTGTCTTATAAAAATCCGCACGAAATCGCGTTTGCCGACTTGTTTTGCGGATAACAAGGAGAATATTATGAAGAAAATTATGAACACCGCTCAAAGTTTCGTGTACGATATGTGCCACGGTCTTGCAGCGGCTCACCCCGAACTTGAATTTGTCGAAAAATACAAAGTCGTCAAAAAGAAAGACATCAACGACGCAAAAGTCAGCCTTATCTCCGGCGGCGGCAGCGGTCACGAACCCGCACACGCAGGTTTTGTCGGAAAAGGCATGCTTGACGCTGCGGTTTGCGGCGACGTTTTCGCATCCCCCTCTCAAGTTCAGGTTTACAACGCAATCAAGCAATGCGCAACGGACAAAGGCGTACTTCTCATCGTCAAAAACTATTCGGGCGACTGCATGAACTTCAACAACGCAATGAGCGACGCTCAAGAGGACGGTATCAAGGTTGACGCAGTGTACGTCAACGACGACATCGCCGTCAAAGACTCTCTCTATACCGTCGGTCGCAGAGGTGTTGCAGGCACAGTCCTCGTACACAAATGCGCAGGCGCGGCGGCAGAACAAGGCAAGAGCCTCGAAGAAGTCAAAGCGGTTGCAAACAAGGTTATCGACAACGTGCGTTCTTTCGGTTTCGCTTTCACGAGCTGCACCGTTCCCGCAGCAGGTCATCCCACGTTTGAAATCGGCGACGACGAAATGGAATTCGGCGTCGGTATTCACGGCGAACCCGGTCGTTTCCGCGAGAAAATCGACTATTCCACCGGCACGTTCTGCGACGATTTGTCGAGACGCATCCTCACCGATCTCGAAGAGGATCTCAAACTCAAAAAAGGCGAAGAAATCGTGCTTCTTATCAACGGTTTCGGCGGAACTCCCCTTCAAGAGCTCTACATTCTCAACAACTCCGTCACAAAAGCTCTCAATCAAGACGGCATAACCATCCACAAGACTATCGTCGGAAACTTTATGACTTCCATCGATATGGCAGGTGCGTCGATTTCCGTTTTGAGAGTGGACAGCGAGCTTAAATCTCTCGTCGACTATCCCGTCAACACCCCTGCACTCACTTGGGGCGCCGCAATGAGCGAACAAGCAGAAGCGGCTCTGGAAGCAGTGCAAGCAATCGGCAGAGCTCTCGGATATGTTCCACAAGAGCACGTCGAAGCAAAAACCGCAAAGAAAGCGGCAAAAGCGGAAACCGAAGAAGTCGCAGTGTACGAAGTCGAAGGCAAACCCGTCGTAAACGAAACCATCAACACCGCGGCTTTCGTTCAAATCGTGGACAAGATGGCAGACATCGTCATCGAAAACGAAGTTCCCTTCTGTGAAGCCGACAAAATGGGCGACGGCGACTTCGGTATGTCCATCGCAAAAGGTTTCAGACAACTCAAAGCGGACTGGGCAACCAGAAAGAAAGGCGACATCGGTCAATTCCTTGTAAGTTGCAGCGAGATCATCAAAGAATACTGCGGCGGAGCATCCGGCCCTATTTGGGGTTCTGCGTTCAAGTATGCAGGCAAAGCAATGCTCGGCAAGAAAGAAGTCAACCTCACGGATATAGCACTTCTCTTCACCGAAGCAAATCGCGGCGTGTACGAAACGGGCAAAAAGTCCTTCGGCAAAGGCGCGGAAATCGGCGACAAGACGCTTGTTGACGCTCTCAAACCTTGCGCAATGGCTCTCACAAAAGCAGCGGAAGAAGGCAAAAAATTGCAAGAAGGTCTTGACCTCGGCGCAAAAGCGGCTCACGAAGGCGCAGAAGCAACCAAAACTCACGTTGCCACACTCGGCAGAGCGGGCACGGTGGGCGAGCGTTCAATCGGTTATCCCGATGCCGGCGCACACGGACTCGACGTCATCTTCAACGAGCTTGCGGCTTATATCGCAAAGATGTAAATTCGATTGATACAAAAAAATAGAAGCACTCGCCGAGTGCTTCTATTTTTTTTGTTTGTTTTCAGTTTTTTATATACGTCCATTTGCAAACGGCATTTTTTGCCGTTTAATTTTCTCTCTTAAACCGCTCGTTCGTTTTTCTTATTCTATCAATAAGTTCGTGGTTGTCGTAATTGCTCGGAGCGCGCCAAACCCAATTGCCTTGCGCAACGGAAGGGATGTTCATTCTGCCCTGCTCGTTTGTGAGCAACAACCAATCTTGAAGAGGAACGACTGCAAGATTCGCAACGGATTGAAACGCAAGGTTTATCATGGCGTAGGTGCGGTTTGCGCCACCGCAGAAACGCAGACACTCTTTTTTGAACCGTGCGAGCGTATCGCCTTTTAATTTTTTACACCAGGAAGTCGTGCAATCGGCATCGTGGGAGCCTGTATATACAACGCAGTTTTCGTCCTTATACGTGCGCGGCAAATACTCGTTGTCATCGTTTGAGAAAGCAAATTGCAACACTTTCATGCCGGGATAGCCGCAGTATGCAAGCAATTCGCGCACGTCGTCGGTGATAAAGCCCAAATCCTCGGCAATGATTTTTGCGCCGGGCATACGGCGGTTTACCTCGTCGAAAAGGGATTTTCCGGGGCCGACCATCCACTTGCCGTCTTTTGCGGTTTTTTCGCCGTTTTTGATGACGAAATACCCTGCAAATCCGCGGAAATGGTCTATGCGCAATATATCGTAAAGTTTGAAACTTTGCTCGATGCGCTCTATCCACCACTCGTAGCCGTCCGCTTTCATCTTGTCGTAGTCGTAGACGGGATTGCCCCACAACTGACCGTCTTCGGCGTAAGCGTCCGGCGGACAACCTGCAACGACTGTCGGATTCAAATCCTCGTCAAGCAAAAACATAGACGGATTGCTCCACACGTCCGCGGAATCGTACGCGACGTAAATGGGCATATCGCCTACAATCGTTATATCCTTTGAATGAGCGTAATTTAAAACGTCCTTCCACTCGGCAAAAAACTCGTACTGAACGAACTTCCAAAATGCAATTTCGGAGGCAAACTCCCCTTTGCGTGCTTGCGCCTTGTCGTAAAAGCGGAATTCGTCTTCCCATTCGTTCCACGCCTTGTAGCCGAATGCGGCTTTGAGTGCCATAAAATACGCATAATCGTCAAGCCACTTTGCGTTGTCTTTGCAAAACGTTTCGAACTCGCAATCGGGCAAAAAGCGCGAATATGCTTTTTTGAGCAAGGCAGTTTTGTTTTCAAACAACCATCCGTAGTCTGTTCTGTCGCAAACGTGAACGGCGGATTTCAAATCCTCGCCGTCGAGAAGGCCTTTTTCAAACAACGTTTGAGGATCGATGTAATAGTGGTTGCCTGCAAACGACGCAGGAGACTGATACGGGCTGTCACCGTACGCCGTAGGATTGAGCGGCAGTATCTGCCAACACTTTGTGCGTGTCGCGCTCAAAAAGTCTACAAATCGCTTACAGGGCGCGCCAAACGTGCCTATTCCCCACTCGCTCGGCAGCGAACTGACCGCCGTCAACATTCCGCTTTTATGCTTGAAGCCAAAACTGTCCGTCATCATAGCAAACTTTGCAAGCGATTTGATATTGTTTATGCTCGCCTGCAAAACAATATAATAAATATACCACAAACCAATCGTCGATTCAAGGGCGAAAGGGCAAAAATCGCATCAAATCATATATGATTTCATAAGGCTACACAAAATTTGCAAAAACCGCATCATATCCGCAATCTCCGCTTTCGATTTGTCCTTGCACAACGCCTCGGCAAGCACGCTTGCAAAAACGTTTTGCTTGAGCGGATCGTGCGGAATATCCCCAAAAGATATTTTTGCCGTTTGAGATACACTCTGTCCAAAATCGAAACGTCCGCCCATATTTTAAATATATGAGTTTGAAAAAAATGTTGTCTTTTGGCAAAAATAAGATGCAAAACTCCTTGACAACCCCCTTGTTTTAATCATATAATAAGCAATGTTAAGCGGTCATGGCGGAATAGGCAGACGCGTACGTTTGAGGGGCGTATGGTTACACCGTCCGAGTTCAAGTCTCGGTGACCGCACCACAAAAAGATAAGCACGAACTTTGTTCGTGTTTTTTCTTTTTTTTTGCGGACACCGAACTTGAACTCCCCCTGCAAATTGAACAATTTGCAGGCAACAATGCTCGCATTGTTGGGACGGGCACCGTCCGTTGCACGCGATTGACCTTCGGTAACAATCGCTGATGAGCGTATTTGAAATGCAAAAGCCTCGCAAATGCGAGGCTTTTGTTTGACTCTGAAACAATCAAATTGTCATTTCAAATGTCAATTATGCTTTTTGACCGATAATTTCAGCGGTAGCACCAGCACCGATTTGTCTGTTCCCATTGTATGTTGCCATTTTACCGCTTACAGTAATAATGTCATTGAGGTTGACTTGTGTCGAAAGACGGAACACATAAAGTGTGTTTCCTTCGTCATCGGCAATTGTAACAGACATATTATTAAATTTTGTACTCCACGCAGTATCAATTGACTTGACATAACCGGTTACAACAACATCTGTTCCGTCTGCTGCAGCCAATGCTTCTGGGATTGTTTTTTTGTTGGGATCTTCTGCGCCGATTTGTTTGGTTTGAACAGTAACGCTTGTTGCGCCTTTCACGGCGCCGGTGTAAACGTTTTCAACAGCTTCAACTTCTGTTCCGTTGACTTTGACCGCAACAATTTCATAACCCTCGTCAACTTTTACGGTGAATGTAAACTTTTGACCGTTGACACCTTTTGTATCAGCCAATTTAACAGTGGCATTTGCGCTTGAATCTTCTGCTACAGTGATGTTGTATTCCGTAAGCGGAACGAATTTGATTTCGCCAAGATATGCACGGAAATTGTCACCATTGAAGAACGGTTTGCCTTCTTTAACTTGGTTCAATCTAAACGTTTGGTTGCTATAGTTTGCACCGAGATAGTAATCAAAAGTACCTTTGTTGCTTGTCAAATTGCAAGTAAAGCACTCGTTCTCTGCATTCCACGTCCATACGTTGCTTTCTTTTCCAGTGCTGTCAAGCAAAATGTTTGTGAAGTCGCCGGCTGCTTTGTATGCAATATAAGTTTTGGTCTCGGATTTATCTTTATTGGTTGTTTTGAAATAAAGTTTGTAGCCGCCTTCAACGATCTCGACATACACAAGTTGAACATTATCAGTATTGTCAATTGCATTGATATAGTAACCATTCATTTTGTTCACTGCAAAAATTTGTTTTGCAAGATTTGTTTGGTCGACTGTCAAAACATAACCTTTGCCTTCTTCAAACGGAGCTTTTACTTCCACAGAACCTTTGCCGGCTTTGACGACGACAACATAGTCTTTGTTTCTCGTCACGCCATTGTAAGTGAGAGTTGCATTGATGATTGTGCGAACGTCTTTTTCCTTCAAGGTCGGGATAAGTTGACCGTTTTCGATTTTGATTGAATCTTTGCCGGAAACAACCTTCCATTCGATCGTTGCGCCTTCGACTGTCGGGAGATCAGTAACTGCTTTGATCGGATCTTTTAATTTCTCTTTCAAATCATCGAGCATAGATGCTGCGGTCGGGATCAAGGATTCGACAGAAAGGAATTGAACGGACTCGAATTCACCGCTCTTGTAAGTTGCGAGGATGGTTGCCGTTTCGGGGTTGCCCGGTGTTACTGTCATCTTGCCGCCGTCGAGGACGATTGCGTTGGATTTGCCGACGATTTCGTAAGAAATTTCAACGCCGTCAACTGCCGTTTCGAGAGCAAACTCTTTTTGAGTTGTGATACGCACGGTTTTGCCCGCTGCTGTGTTGATGCCGTCTGCAACGAGTTTTTCATTGACTTTTGCGATTGCGGCTGCAACTTTCTTGCCTGCGTACACTGTGTCTGCAGCGTCTTCTTCTTGACCGCTTGCAGTCACTGCGGATGCGCTCAACGGCATGATTTGCCAACCTTTATAGTTGGACAAAATACCGGTTACGTTGACCATTGAGCCAACGGGATAAGTTGTCGTCAAGGCATTGATTGCAGTCCAGGTTGCGTCGTCTGCTTTCGTTGCGTATGCGCCTTCCATATATTTGCTCACGCGGACTTGCACTTTTGCGCCGCCCTTTTCGAGCGTCAACAATGTGTAGTTTGCACCTGCTTGCTTGTCTGCGTCTGCTGCAACCTTCGTAACTTTCCAGTTGGTGAGCGAAACAAGGCGAGATTCATGATAAACGGTTGCGGGCAAGTTGCCGATGACTTCTTGATCGATTGCTTTGACGTGTGCGTTTACGTCGATGGGTGCGACGTCGTCGTCAACAACGAGTTTGCCGCCTGCGTTGGTTTCCACCAGACCGTTATAGTTGGTGTTGGTTGTGCCGGTGACGGTGATGTGTACGCCGGGAGCCAATTTTGCAGCATGTTCATCGGTGGTTTTGACTCTGTAGAGATAGTAACCCGCCGTGAAATCGTCGTTGACCATGTAGAGTGTGACGTTATTATAGCTGGAGCTGTAAGCCGTGCCGATCAAAACGACGTAACCGCTCATATCGATGGAAACGCCGGTGTTGGTGTACCAGTAGTTGACAAGTTCAAGTCCTTCCATGGTCTTGTAGACGGTCATACGATAGGATTGAGATGCGCTCACTCCGTTGTAGGTGAAAGTTGCCTTGACTTTGACGGGAGTTTGGTTGCCTTGAGGTGTAACTTGCAACGTTTTGCCGTTGTTGATGACCTTGATGTAAAGCTCATAGTCTTCGTCAACCGACCATGCGATAGTTGCGGTTTTGCCTTTGTAAGCAAACTCTGTTTCCAAATCGAAGTTGTCAACGATCGTTGCCTTGTCCTTGGGGAACACGTAGCTGTTCATAAAATCGTAAACGTCAAGTGCTTTGACTCTTACGGTGTAGGATTTGCTCGATTTTTTGACGGTTACTGTCAAATTGACGTCAACCAAGCCCGTTTCGGGAAGGGTGACTTTTGCAAGCCAATCGGATTCGCGTTTTTCCAATTGGATTGCGGTGCCTTCGGATTTCCATTCCGCCGCTTCACCGCCGATTGTTGCGGGAAGAGTGAAATCATCGGTAACGGTTGTGCCGTCCATGTCGAAAATGTAACTGTCAAGCACGTTGGTGTCGTTCTTGTCGTTGCAAGCAGCCAACGTGACGCAGCACAATACCATAACTATAGCCAAGACCGCTATGATATTTCTTTTCATCTCCATTTCTCCTTTAATATTATTATTTTACGGTTATATCCGATATATTCGGAATAACGATTGTTCCTGATTTATCAACAAGTTGATAACCTCTTACGCTAAATTTTTTGCCAACCGCAAACTGATTTATATAGCTGTCAGAAACTTTCACTTGATAGGTAAATTCAACCGCGTCTTCGGCTCCGTCTTCCGTACGTTTTTGAGTCGAACCGAGGATTGTAAGCACGCCGTTTTCAATCGATGAACTCTTCACCGTCACGTCCGTGTACAAAGTTTTGCTGTATTGAGCAATATACTCTACCGTCGAATCAAACGTCAGATAGTAGTTTGCTTGCACCAAACGGCAGCCTTCATATCCGGGATTCGAATTGCCTATGCTTTCGCCGTAAAGGCTGTTGTACACAAGCCCCGAAATCTGGAAGTTGCCGGCAAATTTTTGCACCGAGCCGATGATCTTGTAGAGCTGACCTATCTTCATTCTTGTTGCCGGGCTTGACGAATACGCCGCATACACGTTTATCGTGTACACTTTGTTGGTTTCGGGATCGTATTGTCCCGCGACAAACGTATACGTTCCGCTTTCAGACACTTTCAAGCTTTGCAAATACGCAGTCATAACGATTTTCGATCCGGATTCGGTTTCATCATTATAGTATTCGTCGGGTTTTTCCCAGAAATCCTTAATGGTAATTTCAACGGGATCCGTCGAATAAAGAGGATCTTCGAGCTCGGAATAAATACGCAACTTTATGGATTTTGCAAACTTGTTTGCCTCGTCCATATAGCTGTAATACGGATATGCATCGGTGTTCAAAGCTTTGTTTTCGGTGAACCCGTTTTCAATGAGTTCGAGGTTCAAAAGTCTGAAATCGTTGCTATTTGCCGTCTTATACCAAACGTATCCGAGATAGCGAGTGCCGTAGGAATCGTGCGTCGGACGAGTGCCCGTTGAAGATTCCAACACGATTTGGGTAGCTTGAGAAAGTCTGTCCTTTACAAACAAAGACGCCGCTTTGCCCCACTTTTCGACGCCGCCCGTCGATTCGGGAGTATCGACGCAGTAATAACGAATTATAACCGTATCGTTTCCTTCCTTATTCCAAGCGCGGAAGCGTGTGGTATCGCCGTCGGTGTAGGCGTCGACAGTTGCAACGCCTATACCGTCGTTCATAAAGGATTTGCCTTCAAATGATTTTGTGAGTTTCGCCTTCTTTGTGACTGTGTCGTAATACTTTGTGTTGTCTGCAATCTCCGGCTCTTTGTTGCAAGCAACAAACGCGAGAGTGCATGTAAGCACGACGGCAATCAAAAGAAGAATACTTATCGCTTTTTTCATTGTTTTATCTGGTTTGCGTTTTTGCAGTCTGCGCTATGGTTATCTGTTTCCGCCGCAGTTTGTAATTGCGTCCGACAACGCCTTTTCGGCGGACTTGCTGCCCTTCAACGTGTAAAGAACGACGTTGCCGACTTGGGTACGTGCCGTGGACGAACCGACGAATGCGGGAGACGTGAAGAATCTGTCGGACATTGAAGCCGCTACGTTTGCAGCAACTGCCGTGATGTCTGTGCCTTTCATATGCTCTTTGTATGCTTCGATTTCGTAAACGGAGTTACGAGAAGGATTGTAACCGGATGCGATTGCGAAAGACGCTTGGAAAGTGGGATCCATCAATTCTTTGACAAACATGAAAGTCATGATCTTCTTTTCGTCAATGTTTGCAACACCGTTGCCTGCCTCGAACATAACGAGAGACGGACCTTGGGAAATTGCAGAATAATTTACGGAGCCGTCTGCTTGAACGCTTCCGGGGATGGGTGCGATGCCCCATTTGAATGCGCTACCCGGATTTTGGTGAGATGCGCCGCCGGATGAACCGATGCAGTAGATTGCGCCGCCTTCAGTGCCCTTTGTGAACAATGCGGAGGTGTAGGCACCGTACTCGTTTTGAGTTGCGATATAGCCCTTGTTGTAGTACTCGTTCAACTTGTTGAGCCACGTTTTGGTGTTGTCGTTGTTGAAGAGATAGTGAGGAGCGTCCGCGCTGGTGTAACCCCAGCCGTTTTGTTCGCACATAGTGATGAACCAGTTTGCTTCGGAGTCGTAACCCAAAGGTGTTGCGGTGGGATATTCTGCTTTAATAAGTGCAGCTTGTTCCCAAAGTTCGTCCCAAGTGGTTGCGGGTTCAAGTCCGAGTGCGTCAAGAGCGGTCTTGTTGTAGTACATCAATTCGGTGGATTTGACAAACGGGAGCGTGAGCATTGCGTTTGCATCGTAGCCGTATTTTTCATGATCGCCGTAGTTGGACGCAAGACCTTCTTTGTAGTAACCTTGGACAAAGTCCGCAACTTCTTCTGCCGTGTAACCGATTGCGTATTCAACGTCGTTTGCGCCCTTCACTTTGTCGGTGGAATTGATAAGAGTGCTCATATCAACGACCTTTGAGGTTTGCAAATATTGCGCAACGTGGTCTGCATAGCAGTATGCCAAGTCGGGTTGTTGTTTACCTTGGAAGTCGGAAATGACTTTTTCCTTGACGTCGTCGTAACCTCCGACTTGAACGTGTTGAACTTTCCATCCCGGGAATTTCGCTTCAAAGTTGTTGATTGCAACTTGCGTAGCAGATTGCAAGCTATCTCCTTGGGAAGAATAGAACACGATAGTATGTGAATAGTCTGTAGAGGTTTCGTTGCAAGCCGTCAGCAATACACCACAGCATGTGATTGCAACCGCGACTACGAGCAAAACACACAAAATCTTTTTCATAATTGCTCTCCTTTTTGTTATATTAATATTGCCGTAAAGGCAGATATTCGAGTTTTGTGGGCAAACCGCCCTGTTTTTGTATCAGCCCTTCGTACCGCTCTTCGACACGCCGTGCATGATATATTTGCGGCAAGTGATGAAGAGGATGAAAAGAGGAAGCGAAACCATGCATACGGCAGCCATTTTGAGCGTCGTAAGCGTTTCGGAGCCGTATCCGGGCAAGCCGTACAGCGCACCCGACACCGTGCCTATTCTATCCGTAAATCCGCGCGTAACCCAGTTGGTGACCATCTGCCAGTCCTTGCTGTTGACAAGTCTTGGCCAAATGTATGAGTTCCACGTGCCGATAAACTTCAAAAGCGTGATGGAAACCAGCGTCGGAGCAGTCAACGGCACCATGACTTTGATAAGGTAGCCCATGTCCGACAAACCGTCCACCTTCGCCGCTTTGTAGAGCGAATCGGGGATTTGCATAAAGTTGTTTCTGAGCAAATAGATGTAATACACGCTCACGAGGAACGGCAGTATCATGACCGTAAACGTATCTCTCCAACCCCATGCGGACACGGTGAGATAGTTGGTGATCGTGTACATTTCGCCCGGAATCATCATCGTTGCAAGCATGAGCGTGAACAAAATGTTTTTGCCCTTGAATTTCATGCGAGCAAGCGCGTATGCCGTGATAATCGTCACAAGCACGCCGATTGTCGTCGAGAAAAAGCCCACGACAAGCGTATTGATAAGGATTTGCACGAACGATCCCGATCCGCCCGACGAGGTTTGGCTCAACACCGCCTCGTAGTTTTTCCACATAAACGTGTGCGGGAAGAACGTCGGCACGGACTGACGATATTCCATTTCGGTTTTGAGCGAAGAAATTACCATCCAATAGAACGGCAAGAACGCAAGCACCGCGCAAACCGTCAAAACAGTGTAAACGAGCACGTTTTTGAGCACGTTGCCGACTTTTTGTTTTCTTCTCTCTTTTTCGACATTGAAATCCGTTACGTTTCTCTCAAAAATCGCCGCGTCGGAAGAAACCGCGGACACGGTTTGGTCGAGCGCGGAATCTTTTGCGCTGACAACGCTCATTTCGTCGGCGTTGTCTTTGACAACGTTTTCTTCTCCGAGATCTGCGGATTCCGTTTCGGGTGTTGTATTTTCGTTGTTTTCAAACAAATCTTTGTTTTCAATATCGGTCATAGCGCACCCCTCAGAATTTTACTTTCTTTTTGCTTACGAATCGGTTGATGCCCGTAAATATCATGATGATAAAGAACAACAACAGCGAACCTGCGAACGCATAGCCCGTCATACCTTTGTCGATATATTGGTATATGTATCCGACGACGGTGCCCATATCGTAGTCAATGCCCATTTGGTCGCCGAAGATACCTACGACTGCCGTGTATTGCTTCATGCCGCCCATGATGCCGGTGACGATAAGATAACTGATCATAGGCGAAATCATCGGAGCGGTGATCTTCCACAAAATCGTGTTTTTGGACGCGCCGTCTATTCTTGCGGCGTCGTAATATTGCTTGTTGACGCTTTGGAGCGAGCTGAACAAAATCAAAATTTTGAACGGCAATCCCGACCACACTTCGTAGATAATCATAACGATGTATTTCGGCCACGGAATCGTCAGACTGCCGATTTCCCACGTAGGACCGCCGGCCTTGCCTATCCAATCGACCGGATCTATGCCGAACCACCCTAGCACCATATTGAACAAACCTACGGTTTCCGTGTTGTTTCTCGTGCCGACAATCGTGAAGAACGTGGCAAAAACCGCGCCCATTGCCAAAGCGTTTGTCAAGTACGGCAAGAACAAGACCGTTTGATACGCCTTTTGCAAGGGTTTTATCGACGTGAGCGCAACCGAAATGAGCAACGCAAGCAACGTCGAAAGCGGAACGGAAATCAACGTAAACACGGTGGTGTTGACCAAGCATTGCAAGAAGTTTGCGCCGCCCGTACCGGTGTCGCCTTTCAAAACGCGCACGAAGTTTTCAAATCCCCATCCGTCAAACGCGCCGTTGAGTCCGTTGTAATTTTGCTTAAACGCACCGATAAAGGCGTTGACGATGGGATAAAACGTAAAGACGCACATCAAAATCACTGCCGGGAGTACGAAGAGCCAACCCGATTGCGATTTGAAAAATCTCTTTACTTTTTCGCCCGTAGACAATACGTAAGTGGAGGGATATATCTCAACTCCCTCTACTTCTTCGAGCCAGTTCTTCTTTTTTGAGAACAGTCCTTTGACTTTTCCGCCCAAATCGGAGAAAAAGCCGGATTTCTTTTCAACGGGTGCGTCAACGGCGTCGCTTGCGACGCTTTCTTCAACGACAGGAGCAATCTCATCCGAAACGACGACGTCTTCGATGTCCTCGTCGTTTATCTCGTTTTGACTCTCCACGATTTGTTCGACGTCAACCTTAGGCTCGGACTCGACCGTCAAGTTTTCCGTTTTTTCTTCGCAAACTTGTTCGGTTGTAGTTTTAATAGTCTTCTTTGCCATTATTTAATCCTCTCTTCGGTTTCTGCATTGAACAAGAACACCTTGTTGGGTTTGAGATTGAATTTGAACGTACCGACCTGTTCGGGAAGTTTGACGTCGGAATCGACGATGCTGCGAACGGTGGGTTTATTCGAAGCGGCGTGACGAGAAACGATGGATTTGTCGCGTCCCATAACTTCGATATGGTCTACTTCGAGCGACAATGCGCCGTTTTCGTCATAGATGAAGCCCTCGGGACGAATACCGACTTTGATCGCCTGATCTTCGAGATCGGTGTCCTGAATGACTTCTTCACCGATATAAACTTTGCCGCCCTCGATTTTGCCGTCGAAAATGTTGATGGGAGGAGTTCCCAAGAAATTTGCGACAAACAAGTTTGCGGGATTGTCGTAGATGGATTGCGGTTCGCCGATTTGTTGCACCAAACCGAGCTTCATAACGACCATGATGTCGCAAATTGACATAGCTTCTTCCTGGTCGTGCGTAACGAAAACCGTCGTTATGCCCGTTTCGCGTTGAATACGCTTGATTTCCTCACGAGTTTGAAGTCTGAGGCGTGCGTCGAGGTTGGAAAGGGGTTCGTCCAACAAAAGAACGTTGGGCATCTTAACGAGCGCGCGAGCGATTGCCACACGTTGTTGTTGTCCGCCCGAAAGCTCGGAAGGCTTTCTTGCCATCAGCTCTTCGATTTGCACCAAACGAGCGGCGTCGAGAGCTTTTTCTTTTGCCTGCTCTTTGGGAATTCTCATATTGAGCAAGGGGAACATGATGTTTTGAGCAACCGTCATGTGAGGATACAAAGCGTAGTTTTGGAAAACCAAGCCGATACCTCTTCTTTCGGGAGCGAGCGTCGTTACGTCTTGTTCGTCGAAAAAGATGTTGCCTTGCGTGGGAGATTCCAAGCCCGAAAGCATAAACAGCGTCGTAGATTTTCCGCAACCGGACGGGCCGAGAAGTCCGACGAGCTTTCCGGACGGAATTTCGATAGACATATCGTTGACCGCAACGACGGGTTTACCTTTCTTTTCTCTTGACGGGAATACTTTGGTCAGATGTTGGATAGATATCTTCATACACTTTTGTCCTCACGTTTTAGAATCTTAAACGTTATTTGTTTTTGATATCCCTCAACTTCGAGAGTTTCGGGAAGTCCTTGTGTTATATAATTTTGATCTATATCAACCCGAAGGTTGACGTAATCTCCTGCTTTGACCTGCTTCGTTTCGGTATAATTGCCGCTTTTTAGCAGTGTAAATTGTGCTTCGCCGCTTTCGTTGGAGTACTTCACTTGCACGCTCGTATCGAATTCCTCGACCTCGGATACGTCGCAAGTCATAGTGAGTTTGCAGAAGTAATCGTGGCCGAAAGTCTCTTCGTTTTTGACTTTCTTCTGCTTGGGCTTAATCTTGAACACCTTGACAAACACCCATTTGAAGAATCTGATGACGTATCGTTTTCCGATGAGCGAATCGCCGATAAGATAGATTCCGATAAAGTACACGACGACTATGATTGCCGATTTTTTGTCCGCGCTGCTCTTCACCACGCCGTCGGAGCTTATTTTGTAATGCTCGTTTTTTGCAAGAAGCGCGTCGTTGAGCCCGCTGAGCTTGTCCGATTTGAAATCGGCGTTATACTCGGTGACGAACGCTTCGCAGTCCTCAAAGAACTCTTCACCGAAGTCGAGATTTGCATCGACGCTCGCAAACACCGTGCCGTCACAATCTATCAACTCGATTTTCGCGATTGACGAGAGCGTGTCTTGATCGAGATCGACGTAGATAAATCCGTTCTTTACGCAAGTCGAATTGGTATCCTTTATCGAATCTCCGTTGCTGTCGGTATCGAGCACCTCAACCCTGTGTACGTTTCCGTCGAGATCGGTCACGTTGATTTTTGCGTTGTTATTGTCGTTTTTTGCAACCTTATATATATCTTTTATTCCATATATAAAGCCGGCATAGGCTTTGTGCATTCTCATGTCCTGCACGCTGTTGCCGTCCTCGTCCGTACCGGGATAGAGAGTTGCCGCCTTAAACAGCACGATTCCCCCGCCCGTTTGAAGATCTTGTTGCAGAACGTATTGATCGTCGTAGTATCCGCCGACGATAGCTATCGCTTGCGAATAGTTTTTTTCGGCGAGCGACTTCTCGATTATGCTCACCGACTCTCCGTACAGCATCAAAAAATACGGCAAGAACACGGCAAGCAAAACGCCTATCGTGAACGTGAACAGATAATATATGATGTTGGCAACGACAAGACCTTTCTTCATTGCTTGTCTTCGCCGCCGTCGGTATTGTCGTTTGCGTCGTCGCAAACGGCGTCGACTTCAGTAGGTTGAACGTCTTGTTCAACGACTTCGTTTTGCTCGGAGCTTGCCGAAACGTCGCCGTCGGATGCGGTTTCTTGCATCACTCTTGCGTTCCGATTGGATCCGAACGCGTCCTCGCGCTTTTTCAAATTGTCCCTTTGCTCACGATATTGCTTCTTGTTGAATACGGGTATCAAAAAATACACCGCAACGATAAGCACGATTATCGCGGCGCAGGCAACGAAAAATCCGATGTCCACAGAACCTAATTTATTGAGAAGCAACAAGCTATCGAACATTTTGATCTCCTATATACCTTTAAATCGAATATCGAGCGTCAAGCCCGTATACGTTGAAAACCGACTGCAAACGTTGTTCGCTATTTTTGAAAACGCATTTTCCGGTACGCTGAAAACACCTACGTAAAATTAAGGTTTTTTGCATAGTTGTGTTGTCTGAATGGAAAATCGTTTTAAAATTACCGTTGCGGTCGAAAATCACGGACAAAAACGCCATATATCTCACAGCCGATTCGGCGATGAGATTGGAGCCGATAAGAATCGCGGATGCGTTCTTGTCAACATTGGCGTTATGTACGTCACATACCATCAAATATTCCCTCTTAACCGTGCAAGCACGATTCGTCTTTGGCAAGCAGACGGGATTTTTGCAAGTATTTATTAAATAATATGCACGATTTCCTCGTTTGCTTCTAAACTATGCTATCATATTTAAAAAGAAAAAACAATGCCCATTTCAAAAATGATTAAAAACTTTTCATAAATTTTAATTTTTGTCGAACTAATGTTTTTTATCTTTTGCAAGAATTTAACAAATCCACTCAAAAGGTCTACTAAACAGTAAGAATTTCCGCTTGCGCCATTTCCATGCGTTTGTAAAACCTTAATTTCACGCCGATATATGAATTGTGTTTACAAGGTTGCAAATTTTAATAAAAGTGCTTGGATATAGCGATTTCTCACCGACAAACCGAATGCAGATTGAAAAATTCGACATGTAAAATTCAATGGAGAAATATTAAAAATGAAGTAACTATTGAATTTCTCGGCTTTTCGTGTTATAAATGCTTTTAGGATAAACTTTACGGGAGATTTGGATATGAAAGCTTTTAATCATAATGCGTCGAAACCGAAATATCTCGATAAACATCAAAAAGCGTTCGAAGTGATTTTGATTGCATTTTGGTGCGTTATCTTCCCTGCGATTTCGGCAATATGTTGCAGTTTGAACGGTCAAAAACCTATTTTCAAATCCCTCTCTTATATCGCTTACAGGGAAAAACATATGGGACTTATCCTCTTTTACGGATTCCTTTTCGTTGCAGGATTCATCCTTTCGATGAAAATGTGTCTTGACGCAGGACAGTATTCGAAACAATTGAAGTATTTGTTTTTGGGTTTGAGCCTGATAAGTGCAACCATTCTCACTGCCGGCATGTCCGTACCGTGGATCGAAGTCGAAGGCGAACTCGCCGAAAAATACAAGAGATTGCGGGAAATTCACAACAACGTCGCAACGATAGGCTTTATTATGTTTTTTGTGACGGAAGTTTTGTTTTTTATCACGACGCTTTTGAGAAACCCAAAACAAGGCATGATTTCCGTGGGCATGCTTGCCTATGTCCTGATGACCTCTGTCATTATGCTCAAACTGGCAAATCTGAAAGGCATCGTAGAACACCCCTATCCCATATCGTCGATTGCTCAAATTCACGTATTCTGTTCGATCGGATTTACATTGACAATACAGTATTTTCTCATGCGACTTATGCCAAACACCCGCATTGAGATGAGCGAAGCGGCAGACTAAACAAAATCAATCAAAATATGGCACTTAAAAAAGCTCCTCACAATAATGTCGAGCTTTTTTATATATCTAATCGGCTGAATTCGCAATTTTGGCATTCTCTTTTTTGTTGTTCGCTTGCCAAATCCATTCTTCTTTTTTGTTGCGCATTGACATATCTTACAAATGTGTTACAATCAAATATGTCGATATATTTTTAACAATATCGACGGCAACGGATATGAAGGAGAAAATTATGGACGTAACAAAATACTTCAACCCTAAAAAAGTTGACGAAGATATGAACACCATGAACTCATTCGGAATTCGTCTTACCGGCACGGACGCGCAAAACGAATTCTGCGAATGGATAAAGGCTCAAATCATCAAACTCGGACTCGATGTCAACGTCACTCCCTACACTTTCAAGCGTTGGCAATGCAAAGATTGCTCGCTTGTCGTGGACGGCAAAGACGTGCATGTGTCGTCTCCCTTCCCTTACAGCGGACTCACGGGCGAAAACGGCGTCAGCGGAAAGCTGGTCGTAGTCGGGAATCACCCTCTCGGCTTCCAAAGGGCAAGAGGCAAAATTGCCGTTTGTCACATAAAAAACCTCTCGAAAATAAGCAGTAAAATCGCTTTTGACAAGCGCAAATCCTTGCCGAGCGACCTCGAAATCGAAAAGAGTTACAGAGGCCCGGTCAGTACGTCTTTCGTCAAAACTTTGCTCACCTTCTGGGCTGCGCAACTGTCGGGCATGAAAGGTATGATTTGCATTTGGGAAGATATGTCGGACAAAATGGTCGAAGGGCAAGTGCTCAACTTTATCCTTCACTACCTCAAAGTGCCTATGGTTTGGGTAAACGAAAAGGACGGACAAACGGTGCTCGAAGCCGCAAAAGCGAAAAAGAGCGCAACTCTCAAACTCACGGGTACGCTCGAAGACGCCAACACGCAATCGTTCTACACCGTCATAAAAGGCAAAAAAGACACAAAGGAAGCAATAATAATCAACACTCACACCGACGGATGCAACTTCTGCGAAGAAAACGGCGCAATCGGACTTTTGCGTATGATGGAGTATTTCAAAGAACATCCGACGGACAGAAATCTAGTGTTCGCATTCGTCACGGGACACTTCCGCCTCCCAAATTTCCGCACGGGAACGGATCAGGCAACATCCCGTTTCCTTGCCGACAACAAACAGGTTTGGAAAGGCAAAAAAGGCGGCTTGAAAGCGGTTGCGGGTTGCGCCGTCGAACATCTCGGATGCACGGAATGGAAGGACGTAAACGGCGTGTACACGCAGACCAATCCCATAGACGTTGAAATCGTCTACACCGGCAACAAAGTCGTGGACGACGTCTATTACGAAGCAATAAAAGAGCGCGATATCGTGCGCACAATGACGCTGCGCGGTCACAACATGCTTCACTTCGGCGAAGGTCAACCTCTCTTCAACAAGCGTATTCCCGAAATCGCGCTTGTCACCGCTCCCGATTATCTTTGCTCGATTGCGGAAAATCATCACATGGACAAATACAACTCCGCCCTTGCTTGCGAGCAAATTTGCACGTTTATCCGTTGCGTAGAACTGCTTGACAAAAAGAGTGCGAAAGAGCTTGGCAAAGCGCAAGGTTATTCGATAGGGCTCGGCAAACTCAAATAATCCTTTTAAATAAAAATAGCTCGTTAGATATGCGAAAACCGCAAATAAAAAGCACACTGCCGTGTGCTTTTTGTTTTTGCGTTTTCATCAAAATCGACGCAGATTTTGCTTGAATCACTTTGACATAAAACGCTTCTGTTTGGCAAGCAAACGGAATTGATTGTGCTTTGGCGAAATCAATCCGAGTTGATCCCTATCAAGCGTAAACGTCATAGGGTTGTTGTAGTCTTTGACGATATATTTTTTCTTGTCGTCGTTAAGCAAAAACTCATACAATTCGAGCATATAATTTATACACTTGTCCAAGCTGAATTTTTGGGCAAATTCGCTGTATTTCGGCATCATTTCGTCATGCGTTTTCTTGTTTGCAATCCAAAAATCCATCATCGTTGCAAGCGAATGCGCACTACCCTTTCCGAACGTTGATTGCGGCGTAAGCGCAAATTGTTTCGTAGCGCACATTTTTGCGTTGCTGATGACGGGAACGGTGCCGCACGCTATTGCTTCGAGGCAGGCTATGGATTCGGTTTCAACGTCGCTCGCTTGCACGAAAAGGTAGGATGCGTTGAGCAAATTGACAAGCTCTCCTTGGGATAAAAACACTATGTGCAAATCAACATTGAGTTCTTTTGCAAGTTTTTCGTATTCCTCTTGCTTCGGACCTTTGCCGGCAAGGAAAAGCGATATTCTATTGCGGTATTTGCTCTTTGCAACCGCTTTTATTATGAGGTCTTGACGTTTCTCCTCGGTGAGCCTTCCGACGCTCGTAACGATGACTTTATCCTCGCAACCGTCGGGGATTTTCACGTTGTCTATACGCTTGAACGCAGGGTCGTAGCCGTTGGATATCACGTGCAAATTTTGGTTGTACAAATGCCCCATAAGCGTCGATGCAATGCACCTTGACGGACAATGAATATTGTTTATCCACTCCGGCTTATAATGATACACTTTGAGCAGTTGATACATTGCGGGCGTTGCTCCCGGCACGTATTTCATTTTTGCGTTGAAAGTTATGTTTTCGGCAGACACGTGATAGCACCCAAGCACCGGTATGCCCAACTCGTGCGCTATACGCGCGCAATGCGTTCCCAAAGCAAACGGCATGTATATATGCACCAAATTGATGTCCTTCAACGCCTCTCTGATTCGCGCGTCGTTCGGAGATGCAAGCCATGCGTGTTGCTGCTCGATGACTTTTTGATAGATAGGAACTTGTTGTATGGGAAACGTAACGAACTCCACTCCCTGCATCGTTTCGTTTTGCTGACCTGCGTTGTCGCAAAGCACTTTTACGCCAATTCCGCGCTCGACGAGGTTTTCAACCAAATGCCTTGCCGACATGGACGTGCCGTTACCCTTGTCATGAAATATATCGATTACTATTGCAACGTTCATAATTATAACCTCTCTTTTATCGTCTTTTTATCGTTTTCTCACGATTTTCCCTGTGATATTATCGAAAAATTATGCAATAATCTTGACTTATACCTCATATGTGTATTATAATACAGACAAGAAAAAACGCAAGGACTTTCCGGTAGTTTCGAGGACGGCAAAATTGCGAAAAGTGCGGCATATTACACGCGATAACTCGCCCTTTGTGTATTATTCCTCGAAAACATCGAAAATAGTATCGAAAAATGGAAGAGAAAAAAGTCGACAGACGTATCGCAAAAACAAAAAAAGCCATCTACCGCGCTTTTGCGCAGTTGTTGTCCGAAAAGAACATCAACGACATCACCATCAAGGATATTGCGGACAGAGCAGACATCAATCGCAAAACGTTCTACAACTACTACGACGGCATCTACGAGCTTACCGGCGAAATCGAGAACAAAATCATCGACAGTTTTGAGAAAGTCATCCGCGAACACAACGTCAACGAACTTTTGCACAATCCCAACAAAATGTTTGACGAGCTTGTCAAAATCATCAACAGTGATTTTGACTTCTATCAACATTTGATTTCCGTCGAAAGCAACTCCAATCTCGTGTCAAAGCTCTTTATATCCCTCAAATCACGTGCCAAAGAGGTCATTTCCGAATATTCCGTCCTTGACGAAGCAACGCTCGACATCGTGCTCGACTTCGTCATTTCGGGCATGTTTACGGTGTTTCAACGCTGGTTCAACTCGTCGAAGGAACATTCTCTCGACGACATGGCAAAAATCGTCGCCACCCTTTCCTACAACGGTATAAACGGCTTGCTCAAAGACTACGAAAACAAATAAATTTGCAACCTCGCAAAAAAGTTGCCAAAAAAAGAAAACGATGTTTCCGCAAACGGTTGACTTTTCTTTTTTATAACAATATAATATTTATGCTTTAAACGAAGCAGGCAATGTAGCATTAGCCCAGCTGGATAGAGCGTCTGGCTACGGACCAGAAGGTCAGGGGTTCGAATCCCTTATGCTACGCCACAAAAAATAATACGAACTCAAATATCGAGTTCGTATTTTTTTTACGTCATAAGGGATTCGAACGGGCGGAATCGCACACAATCCTGTGAATTGTGTGCCCGCCCCGGCGTGATAGCGCAGACCTTTTTCAAGCATAACGGCAACGCTTTTGTTTTCTTATGTTGTGCGAGCAAGTCGCTTTTGGTCAAGCGGAGCGAATCCCGTCCCCGTTTTTGGTGTCTGCTTTTCACGCGCCCTGCCTCGGTCAGGCTGCACGCGATTGACCTTCGGTATCAATCGCTGTTTGAGTCTCTTTGAAATAACGCGTAAAACAGATGAAGAACAAGAAAGAGCCGCTCAAGCGGATAGGAGCGTACTTGTTGTACGTGACTATTCGAGTGAGCGACTCTGCCGCAGTTGTTCGCTGTTTTACGCGTTATTTTGTGCCGAAGATACGGTCGCCGGCATCCCCCAACCCAGGCAAAATGTAGCCGTTCTCGTTGAGTTGACGGTCAAGCGTGGAAACGTAGATTTCAACGTCGGGATGTTCGGAGTGGACTTTTTCGACTCCTTCGGGAGCGCCGATGATGGCAAGGAATTTGATGTGTTTGCATCCGCGTTTTTTGAGGAGCGCGATTGCATCGTTGGCACTGCCGCCGGTTGCGAGCATAGGATCTACGAGCATAACGACTTTGTCCTCGATGCCTTGGGGCAACTTGCAGTAGTACTCTTGCGGTTCGAGGGTTTCCTCGTTGCGGTACATACCGATGTGTCCGACCTTTGCGGCGGGGAAAAGCGTGAGAATTCCGTCCACCATGCCGAGTCCTGCGCGGAGGATTGGCACGATTGCGATCGAGTTTTCTTTCACGACAGTTTGTTCGACGGTTTCGAGCGGAGTTTCAACGGTGACGGTTTGCGTGGGAACATCCTTGAACGCTTCAAATGCCATGAGTGTTGCAATTTCGCCGATAACTTCTCTGAATTGTTTGGTCGTGGTGTTTTTATCTCTTATGATAGCCACTTTGTGGCGGATGAGCGGGTGATCGAGAATATGCACGTTGTCGTATTCTTTCATATTTATACCTCCAAATTCTTATTGCTATAACGCTATATTTTTATACTTATTCTTTGTCGGAAGATTCGGCGGTTTCGATTGCTTTTTCTTCTTCGCGGAGTTCTTCGACAACCTCTTCTTCTCTTGCTTTTTCTTCGGCAGCCTTTACGACGTCCACGCCGACCTCGAAGGTTGCGTTGGGAGCGACTGCGCCGGTGATAAGGCTTTGAGGTTCTTCTTTAACTTCTTCTTCGTTGCCGTCGCCGCCTTGTTTCTTTTCGATTGCGTTGATGATTGCGTGTACAATGATGCCGAGCACAAGCGCGGTTGCGATTGAAGTGATTGTGATTGTCTTGTCCACCGTTCCTGCCGGTTTCAAAATTACGTCGATGATTGCGCCGTCTTTGATGGTTTGACCGATTAAGTCGCTCGAAAGAATCTTGTACGGAATCTTGATTGAGAGTCCGCCGATACCTGCGATGAGGATTGTGGAAACCGTGAAGAGATTCTTGTTGTCGCCGAGGTTGATGTCTTTGAACATTTTAAGACCGCTGACTGCGATGAAGCCGTAGAGCGTGAGGCACACACCGCCCATTACGCAAGCGGGGATTGTGCGCAGCAATGCCATGAGCGGGCTTATGAAGGAAAGCACTATGCACATGATTGCGGCAAGGAAGATTGTGGATACGGAAGCGTTTTTGGTGATTGCAACACAACCGACCGATTCGCCGTAAGTGGTGTTGGGGCAAATGCCGAACACCGTGCCGACCATAGAACCTACGCCGTCGCCAAGGAGTGTTCTGCAAAGACCGGGTTCGCCTTCAACAAGGTCGCGACCGATGATAGAACCGAGGTTCTTGTGGTCTGCGATATGCTCTGCAAAGACGACGAGAGCGACGGGGATAAACGCAAGTGCGACTTCGCCGACGCCTGCCCAAGTGAGTGTCGTTGCAACTCCTTTGGTTGCGGTGTTGACGGCTTCGCTGACGTTGCCCGTGACAAGCTCTTTGATTGCTTCGATGAGAGCAAAGTCGGGATAGTTGAGGAAGGATTGGAATTTTGCGCCCACGCTTGCGCTTGCGTCGCCAAGAGCCGCAAAGTTGTCCACGAGAGGTTGCCAGTTGACTATTTTGAGATACTCGACGTTGCACGCATAACCGAAAATCGAGAAGAATGCCGCAACCGCATAGCCTGCGCCGATGCCAAGGATGAACGGGATAAGACGTCCCATTTTGAATTTCTTTTGAGTTGAGCAAATGCAGATTGTGATGAGAGTCACAAGGCCGCAAAAGAGAGCGACGAGGTTGTAGCTTGCGTTGATAGTCGCGCCGCTTGCTTTGGTGATGTCTCCCATTGCGCTGCCTGCCAAAGAAAGACCGATGAGAGCAACCGTCGGGCCGATGATGACGGGAGGCATGAGTTTTGAAACCCATTTGCTGCCTGCAAACTTGATGATAAGTGCCAAAACAACGTACACAAGACCTGCAAGGATACCGCCGAGGATGATTCCGCAATATCCGAAGCAAAGTGCGGTCGAGAGCGAGCTCAAAAATGCGAACGAGCTTGAAATGATGACCGGGCTTTTGAATTTTGTGAAAAGAAGGTAAACTATCGTGCCGAGGCCTGCGCCGAGGATTGCCGCCGGAATTTGAGTGGGCAAACCGATGATGGTCGGGACTGCGATTGTTGCTGCCATGATTGCAAGCACTTGTTGGAATGCAAACACGAGGTTTTTGCCAAAAGCAGGTTTGTCATTGACATCGTAAACGAGTTGGTTTTTTGACATTGTCTTTCTCCTATATATAATTTTTGTTATCTTCTCACGCGCCTATTTGCCGCAGAGGGCAAAAAAAAAGATGTCCGCTAGGGACATCTACATTAGGCAATTTCACTGTCAATCGAGGGGAAACGGCACTCGTCAAAGGAAGAAAATACAATCTTTGCAACAGAAGCTGTTGCGAGAAGAATTACTTTCTTGAGCTTAACAACGCTTTGAGCCATGGTTGTCCTCCGATTCACATTTGACAGTATGTTAGCACAACCGAACGTTTTGCGCAACCAAATTTCGACAACTTTTTTAAAGTTTTTTTAAGCACACGAACCGTGTTGCATTTTGTGTATGTTTCACGGACAAAACGCAAGATATTGCGCTTGCTATCATCTGAGAAAGTACATTCCTACGGCATAAAGCGCAATATCGACAAGGGCGAGAATAGGGAAAAATACCGCAAAATACCAATGTTTCGTCTTGTGACGGAAAACGTACATTCCAAGCGTCGTTCCCACTCCGCCGAACAAAATTGCAAACGCAAACAACGCGGCTTCTTTTATACGCCACTTTCCTTCCTTTGCCTTTGCTTTGTCTATGCCCATAACGACGAAGCCCAGCACGGTCATAACCGCAAATACGCACGTAATAACGATTTGATAAATACTCATAAATTCCTTTATACTTAATATACGCAACCGCCTTTTCCGACAGGTTTATTTTCCCGTTTCATGCAAAATCTCTTGCAACGCGTCCAAATCGAAGTCGGGCACGTACTCTTCCGTTGCGCTGTCAAGTTCCTGCGAAAAACCGTTTTGCAATCCTGCGTCGAAAAATGCTTGCGTTGCTTGGTCGTATTCGTCCTCTGTTATGCGTCTTGACAAAATCGGATGATTCTCAACGTTCGGCGTCGGGAAATACTGCCCCATCAATGAAACGTACATCGTATCGTCAATCGATGAAATATCTTGCAAAACCCCTTTTGTATTTTCAAGTGCGCCGGGCAAAACGAGATGGCGAACGATAACGCCTTTTTGCATCATTCCGTCGTCGCCGAAAAGGTCGGCGGGTTGCTGACGGCGCATTTCGCTTATTGCGTCAAAGGCAACTTTTCTATACCTTTTTGCATGCGAATATTGCCATGCCAAATCGTCATCGTAATACTTAAAATCGGGCAAATAAATATCGACCAAACCGTCGAGTTTTTTGAGGTTTTGCACGGTTTCATATCCGCTGCTGTTCCACACAATCGGTATTTTAAGTTGCGGTTTTGCAATTTTAAGCGTATCTTTGAGCAAATTCGTGTAATTTGACGGAGTTACGAGATTTATGTTGTGCGCGCCCGAGTCTTGAAGATAAAGCATAAGCGAAACAAGTTGCTTTTCGCTCACTTCAAGTCCTTTTCCGCCGTGCGAAATCTCAAAATTTTGGCAAAACAAACAGCGCAAATTGCATCCCGAAAAGAAGATAGTTCCGCTACCTCTCTCGCCCGACAAACACGGCTCTTCGAAATGATGCAATCCGACTCTTGCTATTTTGTACATAGTTGTTTTTTGAAAAATGTGACTTTGTATGCGCTTTAGTTTTTAATAAGTTTGTTGTATTTTTTTGTCCACTTTGCAAGTTTCTTTTCGTCGTATTCGGCAGGAATTTTCTTCGCTATGCTCTTTGCTTTCAAACTTCTTGTCAAACAACCGATTGCCTTGCATACGAGTCCGAAATGTCCCAAAAGCAAAAACACTTTTTTGATTATCGACTTTACGCTCATCTTCGGTTTTTCGCCGCTAGTGTCTGTGGTTACGAGTGCGAGGTCGCTCTTTTCGATAAGTCCGCCGCCAAACACCCAGTCAATAGTCTTCGGATCGAGAGACAACGTCCAACGTTTGAGCACGTCGACGAATGCGAAATCCGCACCGAGCGTCGTCATATACTTATGATAAAATCCCCACATGTTTTTTGCCGTAAACTCATCAATCTTATTTTCCTCAACGTAGTCGGCAAACATTTTCCCGGCTTTCATCGAGGATTCTATACCGCTGCCCATAAGCGGCATTGTCATAAACGCACTGTCGCCAATCGCGACGTATCCGTCCGCAACCGCTCTTGCAATGGACATACGTAGGCAAATTTCGACTTTTCTTTCGCTTACGAGTTGGTTTGACAAAATAGGATTGCTTGCGCGCAACGCTCCGACGGTATATTCGATTTCCTTGTCCGAAAGGCCACCGACGCGTCCGATAAGCACGTCCACGAGATTGTCCTCGTTGAGATTGCACCAACTTATTCCCACGCTTCCGAGGTGTTTGAGATAAAGCGTCGATTTGATTTCGGGATCGCGAGGGTTCATTCCCTCCACTCTCTTGAAAAACGCGCGGTATCCGTACATCACGTCGTCTTTGCCGGGCTTTGACTGAATTTCAAACTTATTTGGCACTTGCGCGCGGAAAGGCGAGCGCATACCGCTTGCGTCGATAACCAAATCGAAAAATTGTTCCTTGCCCTCTGCGAATATGCCGACAACGACGTCGTTTTCGATTGCAAGCGACGTCACTTCCGTTTCGAACACGAGTTTGCACCCTGCGTTTTCAGCTTGTTTGGCAAAAAAGTCCGAAAGCTTTGTGCGGTATACGGAAATTTCTTCCATGGGCGGACACGGCGGAACGGGCAACGAATACTCTTCGTTGGGCGACACAAAAAGCCATTTGCTTTTTTGGCAATACGCATCGGAATCGGGCATGGGAAGACCTGCCGCTTCAAAAACATCGGCGCGGATATCATCGCGCCAATCGTAGCTCACTTCGCCTCTTTTGCTCTTTTCAAAAACAGTGACGTCATGTCCTTGTTTTGCAAGACATATGGCGGCAACCATACCTCCTTGCCCCATGCCGACAACCGCGATTTTTGCCATAATTCTCTCCGATTTAATGTTTGTATCGTCAATGCGATTTCGTCTTATTTTGACAAAACGCATAGTTTATCCGCCGTTTTTGCTTTGTAAACTGCCTTATACGTTGAAACAGCTTCCGCCGATAAACTCTCTCAAAAGCGAGTTGCACGGTATCAAATTCTCGTCCTCTATCGTCTTGAAGTATTTGAGATATTTGATAAGTCTGTTCGCCACCAAGAATTGCGGATCGGTGTCCTTGATCTCTTTGAGCGCGGGAAGCGCAAGTTTTTTCAGCACGCAAAGCTCGTACGCAAGTGCGGAATTGAACACGAAATCCACGCCCTCTTGCCACGGATATATCCACCTGAATTCACCGCTTCTGACGCTTTGCCACATATCGATTGTGTTTTTTGCGGGATAGTTTCTGAACTGCATATCCCTCACGATACGGCGAATAAGACGCAAGTCGGTGGTGCTGAGCGGCGAGTGATCGTCGACGTTGATTGCAAGTTGCGGCGCAATGTAAATTTTAAATTTTTGGTGTTTCGGGATAGATGCCGTAAGTTTTTCGTTGAGCGCGTGTATTCCCTCAATCATAATGGGGCTGTGCTCGTCAACTCTTATCGTGCGTCCTTTCTCTTTTGCGCCCTTTGCAAAATTGAAGCACGGCAAGGTGACTTCCTCACCGTTGATAAGGTCGAAAAGATCCTTGTTGAATTGCTCGATGTCAAGACATTCAACATGTTCCAAATCAACCTCGTTTGCCGCTTTGCCCTGCATTTTGCAAATCTTTTCGCGTTCGAGATAGTAGTCGTCCATGGAAATCATGACGGGATTTATTCCTCTTGACACAAGCTCGATGCGCACTCTGTTGCAAAAAGTGGTTTTGCCGCTCGAACTCGGCCCCGCGATGCAAATAAGGCGGATATTTTCTTTGTCGCTTTCGATTCTGTTTCCGAGTTCGGACAACATACTGTTTTGACGCGCTTCGCACATTTGCACGAAATCGAGTTCTCTGCTCGGTTCGACCTTGTCGTTGATGTCGGCAACCGTACCCGTTTTCGTCTTATTCGCCCACGCCGTCGCGCGTTGCAAAGTGCGTCCGTACGTGCTTTCTTCCACAAATTCGGGGATTTCCGCGTTGAGTTCGGAGCGCGGATATTGAATAATAATTCCGGGGCTGTACGGCATGAGATTGTAACTGAAAATGCAGCCCGTAGACGGCACCATATACGCATGCAGATAATCGTAATAATCACCGCACACGTAGATATTCACCAAACTTTCGGGACGATACGGCAAGATACGCAACTTGTCGTCCCTGCCCATCTTTTCAAAAATCTCGCGCGCCTCATCGGTGGACACCGTGATACGCTCGATAGGCATATCCGCTTTTATAATTCTGTCCACCTCGTTGCGCACCTCGTCGGTGGCTTTGGACACGTTGAACCCTTTTGTGAGAATTTGACAGAAAATCGAACGCGACGCATTGTAGCCGAAGCAAATACGCACGTCGGGATAAAGATTGTGAAACGCCATTGCGACGACGTATCTCAAACTTGCCTCGTACGCCTTGACGGCCTCTTGATTGTCAATGCCCAAAAACTCAACGGTTTTGCCGTCGTCCTTGCCCGACAATTTGCGATTGAGTTCCTTGATTTGCGAGCCGAGCTTGCACACGACGTACTTACACTTGTCCTCCGAGGGCAACAAATCGATAACTCTCGTGCCTTCTTTGACCTCTACGGGTTTGTTGTCAATATAAATTTTTATCATAGTTTTTCCCCTTTTACGTCCCGAAATTCAATCCGAAACGTCCGATTTAGCGCAGCAAAATCGCATCTTTTCTATTTTATGCGCTGAATAATTATATCATATCGAAATATGCATTTCAAGACGGAAATTTTGTTGCAAAATATGCAAATATATGCCTCGTTATATCATAAGTGCAATTTTCCCCCTTCCTCACGTGTTTCCCTACAAGAGTGCTGGGAAAAATACTTTAAATGCAACATCACCCCTTCCCTTCGGGCATTGGACTTCGGCGTTTGCAAAGCAATCCGCCTCGTTCGCTTTAGCTACAACACATTCACAGGATGTGTTGCTTAACGCGTCGCGCCCATATTGCTTAAACTTGCGTCATTTCTCTGCAAGATTTAACATCGTTCGCAAGAGGGGAAGGACGCGATTGACTTCGTAACAATCGCTATTCCGTCACTTCGTTCCTTACGGCACTCGCATAGATAGGGACATTTCTCTACTTATGCCACTTCGTCTGCGTGGCGGCTTCGCAACAGAATGCCACGCATTCTCGTACTAATCGTCAAGCTCGGCGCTCGCTGCGGTCGTCGCCTTGCGACTCCAATTCCGTCTTCGAATGAGCATATACCTTTTTATAAGTACCCCTTGTATAAACTCTCCTTAACTTTTTCGGCGTGAAATCCGTCTTCGAATATGCAGATACCATATATAAGCACGCTTCGAATAAGTTTTCGTTTTTTCTTAATTCCAATCATAAAACCGCTTGATTGAGATGAAGAACAAGAAAGAGCCTCTTTCAACGGGTAGGAGCGTACATGGACATACGTGACGAGGGGCGGAAAATTTTGATAAACAATTTATTAGTTAAAACCGTCTGATTGAGATGAAAGACAAGGAAACGCCCGTCTGCAACAAAACCCAACGTACAAGGCGTACGTGATTTTGGAGCAGACGGGCGTTGACGCCGTATTTCGCTCAATCAGACGGTTTTAATACATGTCGGGGGTAGGTGCCGCACCAACCGCCGCCGGCTCTTTGATGTCGGTGACAAGGCTTTCGGTCGTAAGCAACGTGGATGCAACGGACGCTGCGTTTTGGAGTGCGCTACGCGTGACTTTGGTAGGATCGAGAATACCTGCCTTGACCATATCGCAGTAAACTTCTTTTTGCGCGTCGTAGCCGTAGTTTGCTTTCTTTGCGGACATGATGGTGTTTGCAACTATACCGCCGTCGATACCTGCGTTTGCAGCGATTTGACGCACGGGTGCTTCGAGAGCGCGGAGCACGATTTTCGCACCGGTTGCCTCGTCGCCTTCGAGTTTTGCGCAAGCCTTCTTGACTGCAGGGATAATGGAAAGCAACGCCGTTCCGCCGCCTGCGACGATACCCTCTTCGACAGCCGCTCTGGTTGCGTTGAGAGCGTCTTCGATGCGGAGTTTCTTCTCTTTCATTTCGACTTCGGTTGCCGCGCCTACGCCGATAACCGCAACGCCGCCTGCGAGTTTTGCAACACGCTCTTGGAGTTTCTCTTTGTCGTATTCGGATGTAGATTCCGCAATTTGAGCGCGGATGGAAGCAACTCTTGCCGCAATGTTTTCTTGCGAGCCGTAGCCGCCGACGATCGTGGTGTTGTCCTTGTCAACGCGCACGGATTTTGCTCTGCCGAGCATATCGAGAGTGACGTCTTTAAGCTCGTAGCCGAGGTCGCTTGAAATATAAGTGCCGCCGGTGAGGATTGCGATGTCTTCGAGATACGCTTTTCTTCTGTCGCCGAATCCCGGAGCTTTCACAGCCACGACGTTGAACACGCCTTTGAGCTTGTTGACGATGATTGTCGTAAGAGCTTCGCCCTCGATGTCGTCGGAAATGATGAGCAACTTCAAGCCGTTTTTGAGCACTTGCTCCAAAAGCGGAAGAAGTTCTTGAATATTGCTGATTTTCTTGTCGGTGATGAGGATGACGGGGTTGTCGAGTTCCGCAGACATCTTGTCGGTGTTGGTGACAAGATAAGGAGAAACGTAACCTCTGTCGAATTGCATACCTTCCACCACGTTGAGCTCGGTTGTCATAGCCTTGCCCTCTTCGATGGTGATTACGCCGTCCTTGCCGACTTTTTCCATAGCGTCGGAAATGAGTTGACCTATTTTCTCGTCGCTTGCGGAGATAGACGCAACTTGAGCGATAGCGGTCTTGTCCTCAACTTCCTTGCTTATCTTTTTAAGCTCTTCGACTGCAACCTCGGTTGCCTTCATGATACCGCGTTTAAGCACCATGGGGTTTGCGCCGGCAGCAACGTTTTTCAAGCCCTCTTTGACGATTGCCTGCGCCAAAACGGATGCGGTTGTAGTACCGTCGCCCGCAACGTCGTTGGTCTTTGTGGCAACTTCTCTTATGATTTGCGCGCCCATATTCTCAAACGGATCGGAAAGCACGATATCCTTTGCGATAGTCACGCCGTCGTTGGTGATGAGCGGTGCGCCGTAGGGACGGTCCAGAACAACGTTTCTACCCTTTGGGCCGAGAGTGATTTTGACTGTATTTGCCAATGAGTCGACGCCGGCTTCCAAAGCCTTTCTTGCGTCGTCGCCATACTTAAATTGCTTTGCCATAAAACGTAGCCTCCTTATTCAACGATTGCGAGGATGTCGGATTGACTTACGATAACCACTTCTTCTCCGTCAATCTTGAACTCGCTGCCTGCGTATTTGCTGTAAAGGACGGTATCGCCCACTTTCACTTGCATTTTGACGTCGTTTCCGTCGATTGTTCCGCCGGGACCTACTGCAAGCACTCTTGCAAGTTGCGGTTTTTCTTTTGCCGCGCCGGGAAGAACGATTCCGCTTGCGGTTTTTTCGTCTGTTTCGATTGCCTTGATGACAACCTTGTCAAACAATGGTTTTATTGCCATATAACGCCTCCGTATATGTGTTTCGTATTATCGTTTAGCACTCTTTGTGCTTGATTGCTAACAGTTTATACCATAGGTTGCCAAATGTCAATATTTTATGCAATGTTTTTTTGAGTTTTTCATCACATTTTTGCAAAGACCTTGTTGAATATTGCAATATTATGTGATATTATCGGTTTATAATAAAGTTAAGAGTGGTAGTGCTATGAACAAATGGGATAAAAGATTTATGGACATGGCGGAACTCGTTTCCACCTGGACAAGTTGCGCTCGTCAAGGCAGAGCCATAGGCGCGATTATCGTCAAGGACAAACGCATTTTGACAACGGGCTACAACGGCGCGCCGTCGGGCATACTCAACTGCCGCGACAAAGGCTATTGCATGCGCGACCAACTCGGCATAAAGAGCGGCACTTGTGCGGAAAAGTGCTATGCCGTGCACGCAGAGCAAAACGCAATCACACAAGCAGCAAGGCTCGGCGTTTCGGTTGACGGCGCAACGCTTTATTGCACACATCAGCCCTGCACCATCTGCACCCGTATCATCATCAACAGCGGCATAAAAAGGGTTGTGTACAAAAACCCCTACCCCGACGAGTTTTCCATGCAGCTTTTTGACGAAGCAGGCATAATCGTCGAGAAATTCGAGGAATAAAAGTCCTCAAAAAGCGTAAAAAACAAGTGATTTTTTCGCATACTTACAAAAATTCAGCCACCGCATTTGCGATGGCTTTTTATTTTGGTATTGCGATTGTTTTTTATTTTATTAATCGAATTTTGCAAATCTTTCCGTCAATCCGATTAACATTTACGCTTTTTGCTGTTTGAGGTTAGCATACAATCTCAAATATCGTATTTTACAAGCTCTTTTCCGCCTTCGAGCGTCTTGATTGTTATACTGTGCTCGTCAAGCACGCAATACGAGCGTTCGACGCCTTCGGGCGAAAGCCCTATCGCGCCTACGCACACGTAAATCACGCCGTCTTTGACTTGAAGCATAGCTCTGTGGAAATGTCCGTAAAAGACAATATCTCCGTCTTTTGCGTCCTTAGGCGGAAGGTCGGGATTGCACTTGTGACCGTGTGTGAAAAATACGGTGCGTCCTTGCCAATCAAGCGAAAAATCGCTTTCAATGGGAAATTCGCTTATCATCTGGTCTACTTCGCTGTCGCAATTGCCCTTGATGACGCGGATAAAATCTTTTGAATCGTTAAGCATTTTTGCAACTTGCATAGGCGCGTATCCTTCGGGGAACGGATTGCGCGGGCCGTGGTTGTATATATCCCCCAAAAGCACGACTTTGACGTCGGGGCTGTCTTTTCTGGCGTCTGCGACTATGTCCAAAAATCTTTGGATATTTGCGCTTGAACCGTGAATATCCGAGCCGATAAAAAGTTTCATCTCGTTTTCTCCTTTCGTTTTCGCACAAAGTATAACACGCAAAGAGTTTGTAGTCAAAAGATGACAATAAAATTGCAAAGAAATTGGCTTCGAATTGCAATTTTAGCTCTTGCTTGCATGATACGGATATGTTATACTATTGTAAACTATTTGGAGGAAACTATGAAAACAGTAAGACTTCGCACACCTTTCGAGGTCGGTTCAACACCGCTTGCGGAATATCCGCGTCCACAATTTGCAAGAAACAGTTACGTCACGCTCAACGGCGAGTGGGACTATGCGATTTTGCGTAAGAGCGAGGGCTTTGACGGCAAGTATCAAGGCAAAATTCTCGTTCCTTTCTCTCCCGAGTGTTTGCTTTCGGGGCTTCCCGAGGGCACGAGAGTAACCCCCGACGACGCACTCTATTATCATCGTACTTTCAATCTTGACGAAAGTTTCGTCAAGGCGGTGACGATTTTGCATTTCGACGCAGTGGATATGATTTGTTCGGTCAGACTCAACGGTATTTCCGTGGGCGAGCATATCGGCGGTTACGTTCCCTTCTCTTTCGATGTATCGGGCGCAATCAAGGCGGGTGAAAACGTCATCGAACTCGTCGTAACCGACCCGTGCGACACAAGCTATCACACTCATGCGAAACAATCCTCCAAACCGGGCGGAATCTGGTACACTCCGCAATCGGGCATCTGGCAAAGCGTGTGGATTGAAAGCATGGACGAAGTGTATCTCAAAGATGTTACCATCGTTCCCGATATCGACACCGACACCATCAACTTCAAATTCGAAAAATCCGCAAACGTCCCCGTGGACGTCATAATCATGGACGGCAACGAGGCAATTTACAGCGGACAATTCGCAGGCGACACGGCAAGCATAAAACTCGAAAATTACGAGCTTTGGTCCCCCGAAAACCCCAAACTTTACGACGTAGCGTTCAAAGTGGGCAACGACATAGTCAAATCCTACTTCGGCATGCGCAAATTCAGTTGGGTGACGGACAGCAAGGGCTTCAAGCGTATGGGGCTCAACAACAAGCCATACTTCCACACGGGACTTCTCGACCAAGGTTATTGGTCTGACGGCATGCTCACTCCGCCCTCGAACGCCGCACTCGAATGGGACGTGAAAATGGTCAAATCCATGGGCTTCAATATGCTGCGCAAGCACATCAAAATCGAGCCTTTGCGCTGGTACTATCACTGCGACAAGGAAGGCATTTTGGTGTGGCAAGACATGGTGAGCGGCGGCACAAAGTACAATCTTTTGTACATCGGTCTTTTGGCAACCGTGTTCGAGTATCACATCAAGGACGACAACGAATCGGGCTACAAGAAACTCGCCCGTGCGGACAAAGAAGGTCGCGACGAGTTTGAAAATGAACTCAGAGTGACTATGAATCATCTCAAAAACGTCGTTTCTCTCGCTGTATGGGTACCCTTCAACGAAGGCTGGGGACAATTCGACTCCGTTCGTATCACAAAGGAGATGAAAAAAATCGATCCTACTCGTCTTATCGACAGCGTAAGCGGCTGGAACGATCAAGGCAAAGGCACGTCGGACACAAAGAGCTTGCACATCTATTTCAAACCCTTGTTCGTGCCAAGAAAAGACGATCGTTGCTACATTCTCAGCGAGTTCGGCGGATACGCAATCAAGACCGAGGGACATATGTACTCCCCCGACAACCAATTCGGCTACCGCATTTACAAAAAGCCCGCCGCGCTTGCAAAAGCAATTAAGAGATTGTACGAAAAAACAATCGTACCCAAGATTGACAAAGGACTTTCGGCAACCGTCTACACCGAGGTGAGCGACGTCGAGCAAGAAATGAACGGACTTGTCACTTTCGACAGACGCGTCATCAAAGTGCCCATCGACCTCATGCGTGAAATCAACGCGCAACTCGTGATAAAAGACTAAACGACAAAAATATCGAAGGCTTCATAAAATATGAGGCCTTTGCAATAACAAAAGGACGCATTATGAGCCTGGCAGACAAAATTTTTATAGACACTTGCCGCAACATTCTCGACAACGGCATCAGCGACGAAAACCTCGAAGTACGCCCCAAATGGCTTGACGGCACACCTGCGCACACGATAAAGAAATTCTGCATCGTCAACAGATACGATCTTTCAAAAGAGTTTCCCATCATCACGTTGCGTCGCACGGCGTTCAAGTCCGCAATAGACGAAATTCTCTGGATTTGGCAAAAAAAGAGCAACAACGTGCACGACCTCAACTCTCACATCTGGGACAGCTGGGCGGACGAAACCGGCTCGATAGGCAAAGCGTACGGCTATCAACTCGGCAAAAAGAGCATATATCCCGAGGGCGAATTCGACCAAGTGGACAGAGTGCTTTTTGACCTCAAACACAATCCGCAATCGAGGCGCATCCTCACCAACATCTACAACTTTGAGGATTTGCACGAGATGCATCTCTACCCTTGCGCCTATTCGATGACTTTCAACGTCACCGGCAACAAACTCAACGGCATTCTCAATCAACGCAGTCAGGACACCCTCACCGCAAACAACTGGAACGTCGTGCAATATGCGGTCTTGCTGCATATGTTCGCGCAAGTGAGCAACCTCGAAGTCGGTGAATTCGTACACGTAATAAGCGACGCGCACATTTACGACCGCCATATCCCGATTGTCGAGGAGATTCTCAACAATCCGCAGTATCCCGCCCCGACTTTCAAGATGAACAAGGACGTCAAAAATTTCTACGATTTCACCGTAGACGATTTCGAGCTTGAGAACTATCAATACACAAAGCTTGACAAGAAAATCGAAGTGGCAATCTAAACGAAAAAGCATCGGAAATTAATCGTTTTTTACACAAAAAACCATAGAATTTTGAAAGGAAAACGTTGCTTTTTATACGAAAAATCGACAAGTTTCAATCGATTGTCAAAACAAGGTCAAAATGAAAACTATATTTGCAGTTGACAACAAATGGGGATTGGGCAAGAAAAACGACTTGCTCTTTTCTCTCAAAGAGGACATGCGCCATTTCGTCGCACATACAAAAGGCAAAACCGTGGTTATGGGCAGCAACACGCTTCTCTCCTTTCCCGGCGGTATGCCCCTCAAAAATCGCACGAATATCGTGCTGAATCCCAACGGCACGGACGAAGACGCAAAAGTCAAAGGCTATATTCTCGCAAAGTCGCTTGACGAGCTGTTTGCAATCCTCAAAAACTACGACAGCGATCAAACCTACGTCATCGGCGGAGCAATGATGTACCGCACCTTGCTCCCCTACTGCGACACTGCCTACGTCACCAAAGTCGATGCGGACGGCGGCGCGGAAGTTTTCCACGAAAACCTTGACGATATGCCCAACTGGCAACTTGTCGAGCAAAGCGAACCCATCGACGACAACGGCTACACCATTCGTTTCTGCACGTACAAAAACAACGCCGTAAAGGAGTTTTGATAAATATTAGTTTTTGTAGTTAAGAGAATTAAAAATAAAACTATTCTTTGAACCCTTATTTTCAACGCAAAAAATCCCGCATCTTTCGGTGCGGGATTTTAATTTTTAATCAAAATTTTAAATCATTTTTCGCCTCTTACAACCATTGTTACGTTCACGTTCGTGTCCCATTGCTTGATTCCGCAATCATAGAGTTGCAACCTTTTGTCATACCTTTCGTTCACCAATCGTTTCAGCTCGTCGACTTCCGACGGTTTGACAACCTGAGGCGCAATTCGCAACATATTGTCTGCGCTATCCAAATCGTTTTGCCTGTTTGCATTTATCATGGCATGCGCCGTTTCTGCCGAATAACACGGATTGTCGGGTGTCAGATTTGCAACGATATATTCCGTCGTGACGTTTCTAAAACCGTACTTTTCCATGCAAAGCGGCAATTCCGCTTCGTTTTGCGGATATTCACACACACCGTATTTTGCATGCGCTTGTCTAAAATACTCCTCCCCTCGTCCCCAAATGTCCCGTTCAAATTCGGTTTCTTCGGATATACACGGCGCAGGGATATTGATACCTCTGCGCGAAGACAAAACAAGGCACACGCCGTTTTTCTTCAAAACCCTATATTGTTCGCCATAAAATTTTGAAGGTTCGATGTGTTCTGCAACCGTATTCGATATAGTGACGTCAAACGAACAATCGTCGAAAGCGAGTTGTGTTGCATCGCCTTCAAAAAATTCAACGCCGGATACTTTTTCGCGCGCAAAATTGACAAAATTGTCGTCGCGGTCAACGCCGTATATTTTTGAATCGGGATACCATCTCGAAAGTGATTCCGCCAAAGCCCCGGGGCCGCATCCGATTTCGAGTATTTTGCTTTTATCGGCAATAGCAAACGCTTCCTTGTATCTTTCTTTGAAATTGTCTGCAAATCTCAAAGCTCTGGAAGTGTACAGCGTCCCGATACTTTGAATATAACTTGACCAAATCGTGTTCATATCACCCTCGCGAATTTCGAATTGCTTCACAGCTTTAAACGAAACTTATCAAACATATAGTGCTTTCAAAATAAATCCCGCATCTTTCGGTGCGGGATTTTCGATTTCATGCTACAATTACAATCAGTTATCGCTTGCGATAATCTTGTTGAATTGTTCAAGGAGCAATGCCATTTGAGCTGCTTCTTCGCTTTGTTGTTGTGTTTGCGCAGGTGCTGCGGGAGCAGGTTGCGGAGCGGGAGCCGGTTGAGCGGGTTGTTGATAGACAGGTTGCGGTGCAGATTGCGGAGCATATTGCACGGGAGCCGCCTTGGGTTGAGCCGCTTTCTTCACGACGGGAGCTGCGTTAACCTTCTTGTAGCCTGCGTTGAGCACGGTTTGAGTGGTCGCTTTTGCGTCGAGCATGATGACCTTGTTGCAAAGAACGGAGTTCTTGTCGGGCTCGATGACGCCTGCGACGACGTCTTTGCCGTATGCCTTCAAATACGCAATGAGCGGAGTGATATCACCGTTGCCGTAAATGAGGAAGAAACCGTCAATGTTGGGGAATTGAGCAAGTCTTGCCGCGTCGATAACTTGACGAAGGTCGAGTTTGCCTTTTCTCTTCTTGGGAAGTGCGGAAAGTGCGTCGTAGCTGTTTTCTTGGATGAACTCGCCGTAGTCTTTGGTACGTTTTGCGGAATATCCGTAGAATTTGCACGCTGCGATTTCGCCGATGCGGGAAAGTTCTTCAAGTGCGGATTCAAACACGCTGAACGGAACTCTGACGCTCTCGATATCTGCAAGAACTACATATTTTTTGCTTGCTGCCATAATCTTCTTCTCCTCTTTCAAGTCGCAAAAAGCGGACTTGTAATAGTCATTTTATATTGATAAACTCATTTTAATACAAAAAGTGCGTTTTGTCTATACTTTTTTTGCTCTTTTGTAATAAAACGCCCATTGTTGCACGAAGCCTGCGTTTTCGCCGTATTTTTCAATGAGCAAATCGGACATTTTTTCGGGCGAAACGCCCTCGTATTCGCTCTCGAACGCTTTTTTAATCCACGTATCTACGGGGAACACGTCAAAGCGTGAAAATCCGAACAGCAATGCGCAATCGGCAACCTTTCTTCCTACGCCGTACAAGGACAACAATTTTGTCCGAAGCTCCGACGTCGAGAGTTTTTGCCACTCGCTTATATCCTCATCAAGCAACGATTTTGCAACTCTGTCCAAATATGCCGCTCTATACCCTGCGCCGATACTTGCGTAGAAATCCTCGCCTGCGCTTGCAAGTTTTTCAACGCTCGGGAAAGCGTGATACTCGCCCATATCCTCGCCCAAAGTGCCGCAAATGCGCTCGATTATCCCTTTTATTCTTGGAATGTGATTGTTTTGCGAAATTATAAACGAAAAAATCGCTTCTATGGGGTCTTGGCGCAGAATATGTATCCCCTTGCCGTATTCGATGGCTTCGGACACGAATCCGCCGTCTTGAACTTTTTGTTGGATTGCGGCGTAATCGGTGTCGAAATCGAAGTATTTTTCAAAAAAATCCTTATCGTCGCACACAACCGAATATTCGCAACCCTTGTCCTCTATGCGCGCCATATGATTTTTTGCGCACACCTTGAAAGCGTTTCCGTCTTTTACGAAGCGGAAAACCTGCCCGCAATCGAGGGTTTGTTCTACGTCGAAAGTCGGCGTTTTGGGGATTGAAAACTCAATTTGCTCCATCGATAAAGTATATTTTTGCCGTCGCAAAATATTGCAAATAAGGCAACTTCTCTTTCTCTTGCGTATTTTTTATTGTACGTGCATGCACGCTCGCGCGCGCACGCGCGTAAGAAAAACCGCCCGAAAAATCAGGCGGTTTCGTCATCGTTATTGTTCTTGTGCGTAAACGGAAACTTGTTTTCTGTCTTTTCCAACACGCTCAAATTTCACAACGCCGTCGATAAGCGCAAACAACGTATCGTCCTTGCCGATTGAAACGTTGTTGCCCGGATGATACTTCGTGCCTCTTTGGCGAACAAGGATGTTGCCAGCGAGAACGAATTGACCGTCGGCGCGTTTGGGGCCCAGACGCTTGGATTCGCTATCACGACCGTTGTGCGAAGAACCCGTTCCTTTTTTATGAGCGAACAATTGTATATTCATAAACATAATCATTCTACCTCCAATGTGATGAAGTCCGAAAAGTATTCATAGAGGTCGGACGCCCCTAAATAAGCCGTTCTCAAAATCACGTCGGCATCGTGTGCCTGAGCGGAAGTCATTGACTTTGGCAACATTGCATACAAATATCCGTCTTTTGCGTCTGTTTCGTATGCTATATTGACTCCGACTATGTGCATGATGCCCAGCACTGCCGTTTGTATCACCGAACTTAAAGCCGCACAAACTATGTCCGCACCCTCTTCGGCGTACTCGCAATGCCCCGAGCACTCAACGCCCACAAACTTTCCGTCCTGTGTCGAGAACTTGACCTTGACCATCGCTTAACCCTCGATTGAAACGATCTTCAACTCGGTGTACGGTTGACGATGACCTTGACGCTTTCTGATGTTCTTTTTGGACTTGTAATGGAAAACGTAAACTTTGGGGAACTTGTCCTGTGCATTGACTTTTGCACTCACTTTGACAGCTTGTGCGTCTTGTCCTGCTTTAACGTTTCCGTTGTCGTCGACGAGCATGAGAGCCTTGAGTTCGATGACGTCGCCGATTTCAGCGTCGATTTTCTCGACCTTGACGAGCATGTCCTTCTCGACTTTGTATTGCTTGCCTCCGCATTCAACTACTGCGTACATTGTTTTTACCTCCTCTAACCAGTCTCGCCGACATAGGTGCAATCTTTGATTGACTTAAAAACCACTTTCGAGCGGCTCGACTTCTAATTTATCAAAATACAAGCGGAATGTCAAACGGTTTGACGATATTTGTTTTGCAAATATATTAATACTTATTATATAGTGAAAAACATAGGCCATCCACACTGTTTTCAAGCGGATTTACGGCACGGTTATATTGCCGTCAAAGAAATTTGCGATACCTTTCGTGAGCGTACTTTTCAAAACCGACCGACTCGAACATCTTTCGGCTCTGCAAATTGAAATCATAAATTTCGCACTCGACGTGATCGAGCCCTATCTCTTTGGCTCTTTCAAGCATCGCCGCAACCGCACGCCTGCCAAAGTGACGATTTTGATATTGCTTGCAAATCGCCATGCCTATCTCGCCTTTGAAAAGGGATATATCCCCCACAAGACGCCACTTGCCGTTGTCTTTCACCTTGATATAGTAGCACTCGCCGCCCTTTGCAAGCGCATTGTACATCGCTTTGAGCCTTGCTAGGTCGTAGGGAAAATCGATGTTGTCCACTTGCTTGCATACGTCGAGATCCTGATACCATTCCAGAGTTTGCTTGTAGCGCGGATAATATTTGACAAGTTGCAAATCCTCTGCAACTACGATATTTTTGGGTTGAACGAAATTGTCTATCATGGGTATATAATACAATTTTTTTTCAAAACCGCAAAGCGAATTACGTCGAATATCGCATTTTTGATTTATCTTGGCTTTTCCATAAAATCGGCAAGTGTTTGATTTTTCAAATCGTCCTTTTGCCGTGCGTATTATTTTGACGCGTCGCACCATACTATTTATAATAGGGTAACGCTTTTGCGTGTCCGAAACAAAGAGGTAAAAATGAAAGACAGCAGCAAAATAACGATCAAAAATCTCAACATAGTTTACGGCATCGCAATGATTACGGTCGGCATACTTTTTTGTATTCTGCGCTCATCCTTCGTAAGCGCGATGCTGACGGTCGCGGGCGTGATGCTTGCAATCGTCGGAGCGATAAATCTCATCGGCAAAAAATGGGTTGAAGGCGGCATTGAAATCGCGCTGGGAATCGTGGTAATAACGTGTGGTTGGACGGTTGTCGATATTGCGCTTTTGGTGCTCGGCATCGTGCTTTGCGCTTATGCCGTTTATATGCTTATATCGCAAATATCGATGTTTACGCGTGCAAACGTAAAAGATAAAGTGTTCATTTTGCTAAATCCCATAATTTTGTTTATCATCGGCATTTTGTTTATAGTTGCCAAATGGTATATGGTTGACGCAGTGTTTATAACGCTTGGCACGATTGCCGTATTGCAAGGAATCGCGCTTATGTTCAAAGCGGATTCCGTCGAAAAATACGACGAAAAATCTGCATAAAAACAGCGACGAAACACATCGATTACGCACATAATATTTTATAAAGTTTGTCACAAATATAAACCACCGAGCTTTGTCGGTGGTTTATATCGATTTTTACTTCAATCATCCGTTTGGTCGCTTGATTCCGATACCTGATCGGTCGGCGTTTCGTCCTCGGGGACGAGAATCTCTTTTATCAAAAATTCTCTTCCCGACAGCAAATCTTTGTCAAACGAATGGCATTTGGGACAGTATCCCTCGTTTGCAATTACGTTGAACACTTCTCCGCATTGGCGGCACTTTGCCACGCCCGGCACAACATCGAGCTTTAATTTCGTATTTTTAAAATACGGTTTTTTATCTATTGCGGCAGGCCAACACTCGTCGAGGTAGACAGGTATCACTCCGCAGAGTTCACCGACTTGCAAGACGATCGTATCGACCGACGGCAGTTTTTGCTCTTTCGCCACTTGTTCCACGACTTTGACGACCTCAAAAACTATTCCCAGTTCGTGCATATATCAATCCTTATCCTTTGTAAGCGGCTTGGCGATAATCTTACCTACGCGCTTAATTGCGTGTTTTGCCATTTCGAGAGGCAATTTTTCATACACTTTTGCAACGACGGTTTTATCGTTTCTGACAAGTTTTATCGCATCGAATTTACATTTTGTGGTGCATTGACCGCAACCGACGCACATATAAGTATCGACTTTTGCAGCGCCGCATCCGAGACAACGAGCGGTTTCCGCTTTCATTTGCTCCTCGGTGAATGTCGCTCTGTTATCCTTAAACGTGCCGTCATTTTCCTTGATGTGCAACGGACGTTGACGTTTGACGTTATCGTATCCGCTCAAATCGAGATTGCTCTTGTCAAGTTCGACAAAGACTCTTCTGTCTCTGCCGTACTTTTGCGTTTGACCGGGCCATACCGCTCTGTGCAATGAAATAGCACCTTCTTTTCCGCCGGCTATTGCGTTTATTGCAAATTTCGGACCGGTTACGCAATCTCCGCCCGCAACTATATTCTTGTCGCCCGTGACATAGAATTCATCGACTGCGACAGTGTTGTTTCTGTTGAGCTTGACGTTTGTGCCTTTGAGCAAGTTGCCCCATTCGATTCTTTGACCGATGGAAACGAGAACGTAATCGGCATCCACGACAATCGTATCGTTTTCGTCGTATTTGGGAGCGAATCTGCCTTCATCGTTGAAAACGGACAAACATTTCTTAAATTCTACGCCGACGACTTTGCCGTTTTGAACAACTATACGTTTAGGTCCGTATCCGTTGTTTATGACGATATTTTCGCTCTCCGCCTCCTCGATTTCTTCATCGAGTGCGGGCATTTCGGCTCTTTGTTCGAGAGAATACATGTTTACGGTTGCAGCGCCGTATCTGACCGCCGTTCTTGCCACGTCGATTGCAACGTTGCCGCCGCCGATGACAACGACGTTTCCGTGAAGCTTTTCCGCTTTTTCGAGTGCGACGCCTTTTAGGAAATCAACGCCCAAAATAACGCCGTTTGCATCTTCTCCGTCCACACCGAGTTTTCTTCCGGCACTTGCGCCGATTGCAAGATAGAACCCGTCAAAGCCCTCTTTCTTCAAATCGTCTATGGTTTTGTCTTTACCGACTTCGACGCCGGTTTCAAACTTTACGCCCAGTTCGCGCAAAATATCGATTTCCGCTTCAACAACGTCTTTTTCGAGTCTGAATGCGGGAATTCCAAGTGTCATCATACCGCCGAGTTTGTCTTCCTTTTCAAAAACGGTCACGCTGTAACCGTCCACGGCAAGATAGTATGCGCAAGAAAGACCGGCGGGGCCCGAACCTATCACCGCGATATTCTTCATGGAATAATCGTGCTTTTTCTTGGGGATAAATCTGTCGCTGTTGTTTTTATCTTTATCCGCAATAAACTTTTTGATTTCGTCGATTGCGACGCCTTTGTCGATTTGACCGCGCGTGCAGGCATCTTCACACTTGTGCGGACAAATACGACCGCAGATCGCCGGGAACGGATTTTCTTTCTTGATCAATTCCAAAGCGTCTTTATATTTGCCCAAAGACGCAAGTCTAATGTAGCCTTGAACGGCAATATGGGCAGGACATGCCGTTTTGCACGGCGCAGTACCGCTCTCGAGAGTATCTTGTCTGTTTTCGCGATAATCGACGTTCCACTTGTCTTTGCCCCAAACGGTATTGCGAACGGTGTCGTATTTCTTTGTTTCAATCGGAGTTTTTGCGCATATCTTTTGACCGAGTCTGACGGCGTTGGTAGGACAGTTTTCGACGCATTGTCCGCATGCGACGCAGTTCTCCTGATTGATTTCGGCATGGTAGTTGCTTCTTTCGGCATCCGGACAATTGAACATTGTAGAGATGCGGATTGCAAAGCACGAGCAAGCGCAGCAGTTGCATATTGCCGCAGATTCGCCCGGCCCTTCGAGGTTGGGCATTTGGTGCATCAAGCCGTTTTCTTCCGCTTTTTTGAAAATGGCTTCGGCTTCTTCTCTCGTGATTTGTCTTGCCTTGCCGGTTTTTATAAAGTATTCTGCGCCCGAACCCATTTGGACGCACATATCGTCCTCGAGGTGTCCGCATCCTTCTCCGATCAATCTTCTTGAGCGGCGACAGGAACAGGGCGACACGGAAAACGTGTCGTATTTATCGAGATAGTATGAGATTTTCTCGTAAGGCACGGCTTGGGTATCGCTTGCGATTGCCGATTCGATGGGGATAACTCTCATCATGCTTGCGCCGTACGGCAACATAGTTCCCATCGACTCCATAAGTCCGCGTGTGTACGCCTCGAACGCTTTTGCGATTTCGGGATGTTTGTTGACGTTTTCGGTGCAACCGACCATCATTTCAAGCGTACCGGGCGCAAAAATCTGCATAAAATACAGCGTTTGACCGTTTTCGGTGTAAATCTTGATGACGCCCAAGTATCCGAGTCTGTCAAGAATCTTCTTGGTGTCGTCAAGGGATTTTCCGCACTTATTTGCCACATACTCAAGCGTTCTGGGCTTTCTCAAGCCAAGGCTTGCAGCAACGTCCGCTTCTTCGTCGGTCAAGCAATTCAATGCGTAATACTCCGGGGAGTCTTCGGTGATTTTGGTCATCATGCCGGCAATACCGCCCATTACTTTTACAAGATGGAGGATGCTTTTTCTCATTGCCATAACGTAATACCTCGTTTTTGTTATTTATTTTTTTGTTGTTACGATTTTGTTTGTTATTCCGAGAATAACGATTCTAATGAAATATAGCCTTATCGACGCCTTTTCACAACAGCATTTTGTACTTTTCGGGGATAGCGTTGTCGATTTGCAAAGCAAGCTCCTCTTTGGATATGCGTTTGTTTGCGAAAATCCAATCTTTCACCGCATATACACAGCCGTAAATGATGAGCTTTGCCGTGTAAATCTCGCTCTCGAAAAGCGGATGTCCGAGTTTTTCAATGCATGTCTGGTTCATTCTGTTGAAGGAGTACTCAAACACGTATTGGTCGTATGAATTGTCACCGAGATAACAAAATGCGTTTTTGATGCGCTCGGGATCTATTTCGATAAAAGACAGTATGCTCAAAAACAGCTCGTTCCAACTCTTGCAGTCATTGTTCCTGAATATCTCGTCCAAAGCACGCTTATAGTTGTAGTTCATAACGTCGTATTTATCCAAGAAATGGCGATAGAATGTGGATTTCGACACCCCTGCCGCCTCGATGATCATGTTGACGGTGATTTTGTTCAAACTATATTTTCTGCTCAGAACGTTGAAACAATCCGTGATATGATTTTTGGTGATATCGTTTGACATGACTTTCCCTTATCCGTACATTGTGTTTCATTCAATTATTATCATACTATCATATTAAAGTTTAATAAATCAATATATATGGGACTTTTTTGCGATTTAGTCCCATTTTAATACTATTTTAATCATTCGTTTTGTGGCTGTTATTTACAAATATCGGTATCATGGGTATAGTTTAATTATAAAAATATATCGATTGAAAAATCGAAAGAAACACAGGAGTAACATTATGGACAGCGAAAAGAAAGCAACAAGAGCCGAAAGACTCAAAAAAATGTTCGCACCAGGCCCGGAAGCCATGGAATACAAGGTCACACCGGGTTTAGACACCGTTCTCAAATGGTTTATGTTTACGGTGACGATTCTCGGCGTATCGGTATTGACATCGAAATTCCAGGCTTACGGAAACATCTTTTTCAACATCGTACTCGGCATAATCGTTTTGATTGCAATGAAACCGGTTTTCTTCGAAACGTTGAAACTTTCAACGTTGCTTGTGGGAAGATTTATCGTGTTGTTTGCATGTTTCGGTCTTCTCCCGGGTCCGATTTTCGTAATCATTGTCTTGGGGCTTTACATCATCAATATTTTGGAAGCAACAATGACGGACTTCTTTAAGAACAAACAATATTTTAACGGCGTTTCCGGTTTGTTTGTCGCAATCGGAGCATCTGCATTCTTCCTCGGCTCAACCTGGGGCACAACAACCACTGCATATTCCCCGATTTACTTCATCGACGGTTTTTCAAAGCTCGGCTCCGAGGTCGCGTTCACATCCGAATATTTCACAAATCAAGCAACCATATTCAATAGCGCAGTCACAGGTACAACCACGGTCGGAATCGCAATCACAGTTGCAATGATGATTGCTTACACCATTTGGAACTGGCTTTTTGTCACAGGCGAATTTTCTTCTTCCGTAGCATTGATGCACGTAGGTTTCTTGCTTGCACCTATCCTCGGCGTATTCATCGGACCGCTCGTCGGCATGGGCAGATTCGGCATGGCTCCCGATCCGGGCCTCTGGCTCTTGTTCAGAGCAAGCACGCTTACATTCGGCGGTATTTTGCAAATAGGCGGCAAAAACTGGTTTGAGCAAAACTTCTACTTCGAGAAATTTGACAAAGCAGTCAACTACATCAAAAACAGCAAACCCATCCAAATCGCATGCATGGTTATTTGCTGCTCGCTTATGGTGTTTGCCGTCGTCGCAGGTTTTGTCCCCGCAAAATAATGAATACCGACGTGCTTTTTGATGTCAAATCAACCGATGCAAAATAACACTGTGGTCGATTTCCTTTTGGACGACCATTCTCTCGGGAGAATTTAAAATCAAAAAAACTCAATCCGATTAAAGCATTATTTTGCTCGCAACAAGCCAATAATACGAACTCTAATTTAGGGTTCGTATTATTTTTTGCTCGGGTGAATTATACTTTCAAGTGCAACACCTAAACAAAAAAACAGTTCATACGAATCTTTGGTATAATTAGTTTACCACAAAAAAAATATATCCCAAGGAGAATCCGTATGAACTACTCTCATCTTATACACGAACGGAGTTTAACTACAACACCACATCGGCAAAAGCCTATAATAGAACCACCGGACTATCCGGTGGTTTTCCTTACACAAAAAAACAAGTGAACAGGGTTCAACTTGTCTTTTTTGTGGTGGAGATGCGGGATTTGCCTTACAGCGATTGCTACCGAAGGTCAATCGCGTGCAGCCGAAGGGGTTCACACGGCAATGCCGTGTTGCGATTTTACAAAATCGCGATAAATCCCCGCTTCGACGATATAAAAAAACAAGTCGAACAGGGTTCAACTTGTCTTCTTTGTGGTGGGAAGCCCGTGACACAAGTTGAATAATCATTTAATTGTGCTTGCACTCCGCGTTTTACATTGCCTTTCGGTGTGGCGGTTTAGCACAGAGAAAAGCCTATATCAACGGCATAAAAATCTTGTAATATTGCTTCAAAAACTATCTCAAACCTAATGCGCATTTTATATGCTTTTGCCTGTTAGACGAGCCGTAGTCTTGATACAAGTGTGACGATTAGACGTGCCGTAGTCTTTGATACAAGTGCGCTCGTGCGCGAGGGAATTGTTTTGATGCACTTTTTACACAACATTTTTATGCTGGTCGTTGACATAGGCATCTTGTGATTTGAAGCGATATGTGTTTGAATTTTCTCAGTGCTGCGCCGTCTTATTACCGAAAGGCAAATAAAACTCGGAGCGTATTCAAAAATGAAAAAACATATTGAAAATTATGACGTTTTCAAAGAAGCAATCTCAGAAAACAACGTTCTTGCAATGGCAGAACAACTAGCGATGTATGAAACACGATTCCTTATCGGTTATATGGGAAGCAGAATGCAAAAGATATATGCCGACCTATGCGTTGATATAAAGCGTAAAAACGACATTAACCACACTTACAGCGACAGTTATGATTTAGTGCAAGAATGCGTTCTATTCCTTTGTAATCATTATGGGAAGCGATTAAACGACGTTTTGACACACGATAAAAAGGGTAAAGCAATAACAGTCAAGATTGCGTGCATAAGAACGATGTCTAAACTTATAACTCGAAAAACAAGCGATTATTGCCGCTCCGTGAGCCTTGATGCCTTAACACCTGTAAGCGAGCCGTCTTGTGAGATTGAAGTCGATGTTGCCAAAGACTATACCGTCTATGATTCAATCGTTGATAGTCTAAATCTGGCGGACAACATGCGAATTGCGCTCGAATGTCGTCAAAACAGACTGAGTTATCCCGAAATCGCCGCTATACTTGACCGAGCGCAATCCACAGTGTTTGAATACTTCATCAAAATGCGACAACGATATATCGCGATTTACGGATAATTTGCAAGTACTTACCAATTCTCGTTGAGCGAATACCGACAGGTTTTAGTTAATCATAGTATTTGGCCGTACTTCGACGTTATACTCGTTACCTTCAGGGAAGATAATTCTTGCTATTTTTTCCAATCTGAAATCGACCGCCAAAATTATTTTTTTAATTTTCCCAACGTTCAGCTCTCTAACGATATGACTATCGTAATTGCGGTGGGGCTGCTTAATAATAAAACGGTACTCTTTCTCTTCTTTGAAAATATTGTTTTTTAATCTGCCCATCTTTTCCGAATTATCGCTTATCGCACCGGCTTCATTCTCCGCATACTCCATTTTAAAAGACTCGATTTCTTCATTCCAAATGTCTAAATAGTCAAATTTTTCACTATTTGCGGCTAAAATATAAAATGCTATATTTTGCTCATCTATATCAAATCAAACAATTCTTTCGACGAATACTCTGACGGATACGATATAGTGCAAACCTCAATACTTTTCCTTTGCGAACACATCGGTAAAAAACTTGGCGACAATTATACGACCACTCGTCAAAACGTTATATCGATTAAACGAGCGTGCTTCCGTTTTACCGACAGATACTTGGACAAGCAATTCACTTGCCATTTGGCGCACACAACCGCCATAAACGACAGCGTTGCATCGTCGCACATAACTTTTATTGACGACGAATCCGGCAACGATTATACCGCAGTTGATGCGCTCATCGAAAGGATGAATTTGACGCAAGACGAATATGACGTTCTCTGCGCCTATATGTCGGGATTGACTTATCTCGAAGTAACAAACCTTTTGAATGTCAACCGCACAACCATTTGGCGCAGAAGAATGAGAATACAAGACAAATATCACTCATCCACTTGTTCGTAATAATAGGAATAGTCGATACCTTTCATAAATATCTCTCGATTACCTATATCTTCGGTCAGTGCATTTTTAATTAAAAGGAAAATGTCCGTTGAATCGACGGGACTTTCTTGCATTGCGGCAAGATATGCTTTCTTATCGATTTTGCTCCAATCGACACATTTTTTGAGATGTTTTTTCAAAATCAAATCAAGCCAAATGCGCGTACTTCTGCCATTGCCTTCCATAAACGGATGGGCAACGTTCATCTCGACGTATTTGTCTACGATTTGTTCGAGCGTATCGTCGGGCATATTCTCAATTTTGCGCAAATTGTCTTGCAAATACATCGCCGGCGCAAATGCAAAACCGCCCTTTGCGATATTCATCGTCCGGATTTGTCCTGCAAAATCATACAATCCACCGAAAATATACGAGTGTATTTGTTGCAAGCCTTTTACAGTTCCAACTTCGATTTCGTTTATCATCCCCGACTCAAACAATTCGTACGCTTTTTGCTTGCTTTTATCGTCAATTGACGATCCCATTCCCTTCAACCACTTCTCGAACACAAGCGATTTTTTGCTTGGAATAAGTGCAAGAATGGTATTGACACCTTCATCGTCAACGACGTCGGTCAGATATTTTTTGCCGTCGGAAGCAGTCAATTTCAGTTGTCGACAAATTGTCGACAACTCGCCTTTTCTACGTTTGAGAGCGTTCCAGTATGAGCGCGGATTTGTGCTTTTTGTGAGTGCTTCCGCAATATCCGTAGCGCAAAACCACCATTTGGAAGTATCTTCATCCCAAACGGCTCTTACGGGTATATCTTCAAAAAATCGAATCGAAGTTTTTATCACGCAAGCACATCCTTAATCACTTTTTGTACGATAATGATTATACCATTTGCAAATTAACTTATCAATACTTGCTTGCAATATTTAAGAATCTTTTTCTTACAAAACGGCATGTAAAACCATTCATTATCAGTTTAAGTCGGTTACCTTCAGCGCTATTGCATCTCGCAAACCGCATACGAATATGGCGAAAGAGTTAATACGTTATCCCGTATAAAAGGAGCGTCTTTTTCGGCATTTGAAACGGCTGACAGCCCTCCCAAAAGCAACGCATTGCCAACGTATGTCGATGTAAATTGTGAACTTGACAAGTTCATGACGACTATTACGGATTTTTCCCCGTATTGCTTGCGAATCGCAAAAGCATAATTTGGAAGATTCAAGTCCAAAACCATGGTTTTTCCGCGCACGATTGCAGGATTGGAATTTCTGAGTTGCAACGCTTTTTTGTAGAAACGGTATATGCTGTTTGAATTTGTCTTTTGCGCGCTTAACGGCGGATATGCGTATTTGCTTTGCGAAACGCCAATCCCCTGCGCGTTGTAATAGCAATTGCCTTTTTCATCTCCGTAATCCCAAAACATGGCGACGCGTTTTTTCTCATCCGAATTTTCGCCGCCCTCGCTTGTCAAGCCTATCTCCTCGCCGTAATACAAAAATATACTTCCGCTCATCATCGAGAGCATTCCGAAAGCCATTTTTGTTTGCTGCTCATCCCCCATGAAAGACGCCGGACGCATAGTATCGTGATTGCCCAAAAACGGCATAATCATTCCGCCATACGTACTATCGAGCGACGAAAGCCATTGCGAAAACTCGCTTGCGTTGCCCGATTTTATGGCGTTTGCGATTCTTCCGCCACGTTGAGCCCCCGTAAACAGGAAACATCCGTCGATATTGCTTTTGTAATACTCGGCAATTTTGCCGTCGCTATCTTCCCACGCTTCGCCAACGATAAAGCAATCTTTAATGCTTTTCGCCTCTTTTGCAAGCCAGGACAAAAACTCCACGTTTTTCTCGACGTTGTTTGTAAAATAAGACGTAATGGCGTCGAGGCGAAATCCGTCGACCTTATGCTCTCGAAGCCAAAAATCCATAATGTTTTTTATCTCGTTTTTGACGGAAACACTGTCCAGATTCAAATCGGGCATTCCCGACCAAAAACGCGCCTCATAATAATAATTCGAGGACGGAACCCTGCAATATTAAAGGTATTTTTCCTTTAATAACTTTGCAACACGAACATGCGCAATATTCGAACTTTTGTAAAGTTCTTCCACAACTTCAGGAACGGTCTTATCTACATATATACCCTTGTTTTCTCTTTCGGTATCAATACCGTAGTAATTAAGAAATGTTTTGCTTAACCAACCATGATAATCTTCGGTTTTAAATAGTTTTTGCTCGATTGCTGTTAAACTTAGCCCCTTGAACAAGTAATAATAAACTATTTCCGGAACAAGATCATTTATGTTCCTATGATCAAACAATTCGTAAGTCTTAAACATCTTTTATCTCCTTTTTAAAGTTTTTTAAATCAACTGACGGCATTTCAAATAAATCCAACCTATATTCTATTCCAAAAATATTTCTCGGCAACTCTTTGAAAGGATTTATTATACGAGCATCATAAATTGTTGCTGATTTGAAGTAAAACTTCTTATTTCCAGCATCTATTGACGAGACACGCTTTTTCTCTCTTTCAATGTTCAAAGCAAAAGTAAATGACTTAAAATGCTCAACATGAGCTTGCATTTCGGCAATAAGTTGGTTTAATGTTTTACCTCTGTTACTTTCCTCAATCAAAACTGCTATCAAAAAGTTTCGATCCGAATTGAATAACTGAGAATGCTTTATTGTCACTGACTCATCGATTGACATGGTTGTTTTTATTTCAAGATTGCACGACTCCAAAACAATATCATAATTATCGTTGCTACCTGCTTTATGCCAACAATCTGAAATATCAATATCCATCACTTGAGAAACATATTTGAGAAATGACAACTCTCCAAACAAGCCAACTAAATTGATAAAATTTTGCTCCTTAGGATACTGGAACAGATTTACCAATGAATAGAAAAATTTTACAAAAGTTGTGGAGCCCATAAATTTAGTATGCGCCACACATAAATTTATGAATGAATCAAGGCTTGCGTCATCGTATATTCCATCTATAGGCAACATTTCAATTATATTATACTTTCCTGACTCAAACTGTTGATTGTTTCCTATAGACGTTATCTCAATATTAGTGTTTAGTCGCAGAAATTCCGTTATCAAACTTTGATGTGATGCTCCCTCGTTATTGTAAACCATATACATAAGGCGCCTCTGAGACATAAAAAAACCAGAGCAATCGGAAAGTTTATGAACCAAATATATGTTACCGTCACAAGGACAGGTCGTTATGGTCATTTTAATTTCTTCCAACATATCAATACTCCTTTACAAAATATGTTTTTTCCTTTGGAATATAGATTGCGAACATATACTGCTCTTTATTATCCATTGGGTGAAATCTATCCTTACCGGGAACTATTCTATGAATTTGAATGTTGATTTTATCCTTATCGATAACAACGCCACTATCACCGATGTATGTAATTTTTTCAGCAACAGTAGAGTCGGCACCTTGGAGCAAAGCTTTGATTCTAAAACCACACTCATAAATACTACGATAACGTGCTTTTTTATCTACCCCCATCAATATAACAGGTATGTTATCTTGACCGAGCAGATCCGTTAAGGCTTTCTTTTGGAACGGCTCATAATCAAACACCCCGTAGATTACATTAATCAATTTTTTAAGCGTTGCTGCATCGAAATATGCATAGCGAGCAGTCACTGCAGCGATTTTGCTTCCCGCAGTGGTAGACTGCCATGTAACGGTATCAAACAACTTTCGAAGTTCAGCATCGTTCTCAGCAATTTTCCTTTCGTCGGCGACCAAAAATCTTTGTTTGAGCCAACGGCTCTTGAAAGCGACTTTCTTATACTTAACGCGTTGCTTGCTTGTTGGATTTTGCTTAGTCTTTTCCGACTGAATCAGTATATCATCAATATTAAGCATACCATTTTCGACATCTGCAAACTGGTCCCAAAGATCATCCTCAATTTCCGCAAGATTAGTAAATTCCTGAGCAATTTCAGTGGTTGTAAAGATCTTGCAAATATCGATATATTTGCTACGGTATCCAAACCAACGTGCTCTCTGCAAATTTGTGTCCATATTCCCGCCGCCGATTGCCCAACGGGTAAAATATGTAGTAATCAAATTCGAAAATGTAAGCCCTCTTTGAAGAAGGTCACCGCCGACATAGATTTTATGCCATTTGAGTTTCTCGTTCCCTTGCGTTGTTTTTCCAATTCCGTTTTTGAGTATCACCTTAGTTTTTTTAACAACTGTTGATATATCATCAACAATACTATCGAATGTAATGGATGCTTTGATGTCAGAAGGTATGTATTTTTCATAGCATTCTTTAAATTCAGACAAGTATATTTTCAAGTCGCCATCCCTGTACTCAAAGGAATCTTTCATGTTTTTTATGTATGCACATATTGAAGCGTAGATATTGCTGTGCTGCGATACTTCACGAAAAGCATGGATAATCATATCGCTATAATGATCTTTAGTTTTAGTGGCTCTCCTGCATTTAATTGCACTTGCTACAATAAAATATCTAACTGCCGTCCAAAGAGATTCAGGGATTATCCCATCCGCCAAACCCTCATGGTCATCATCAGAAACAATTTGAATAATATCATTTTCGTATAAATGATAAATCTCAGCTCCATCATATCCAATTCCGGGCTGAATCAGTCTAATAGAATCAGGTCTCAATCTACTCCACGTATCCAAGAAAATATTAGCCTGTGGTGTTGCTGTAACAGATAAATACATTGGGTCATCAAGCAACTCTTTCATCTTACAAATTTCTTTATAAGTTGCAGATGCATTTTTTCTTTTATCCTTAGCGGTATTGAGGCTCGCCTGATCCCCTTCATCATCGATAATAAATGCTTTAAACTTGGACTTGTCTAATCTACCAAATAACGCATTAATCTTTCTCATAGCAGCCGGTCTCTTCATCGAAACAAAGATAACTGGTTTGTTATTTTCAAGAAGATCCGTCATAATCTCATCGTCAATGCTTAAAATCTGATTGCTATCATCGGTAGTAAAGATTGCAGGGCCTTCATCATCATATGTGATATCTCCAACAACGTCAAATGTCTCCTTGAATCTATCTGTGGTTTGCTTGAGCAAACTCGTATCGTATCCACCGTATATAACGAGGATATTATATCCATTGTCAAATGCAATGGCTGTGAGCATCTCTAAATTTGAGGTTTTACCAGACTGAACCTTTCCAACAAGTAAAACATTATTGTTTTTATTTGGGTCTGCAAGTTGCAACTGAATATTTTTGTATGTTTCAACAATATTCTGTACGATATTGTCTGCCCCAGTCTCCCCGTATGCGGCTATATGCTTTTTATGCACCAATTCATAACATTCACCCAATTCCATAGGAACCGTTGATGTTTTGCCTGTCACTAAAGTGTATTTTTCCATAAATTAATCCTCCGACACTATAGAGAGAAATTCGTTCATTCTATTCCTGATGGCAGATGCTGGTATGTATCCTTCCTTATTCGATGTTAACTTCGCCTGCTGCTCCGCAACCACAAACGATATGACGAATTTTTCAAGTACAATTTTAAAATCCTCGTCGTTTGTGTAAGGTTTAAAAAACGGATGATTAATGTTTATAACTATGTTAACCTCGTGGCCATCTTCAGACTCATCAACATTAATCCAATATGCATTATTTCCAATAGACCATTCAACGACAAAATCCTTCTTTAACACTTCGTTGATCTTTATAGTATATTTTCTTTTGCTACCAACAGTTTTCTCTTTGTCATTGTTCGTACTGCGCAGATATTCTTCATATGCCGTGATATCCCGGTTACCCAATGCATTCTCTATCGAATCGTCTATTATGCTATTATTGACAAATAACGTACCATCCCCCGAAGAGAAAGAGAATGCATCTGTGAACTTCTTAACTTCATCCTGAACATTGTTTGAACTCTTTTCAGAAAACTCTTCTTCCTTAGCCCTTTCTTTATTGGTCAACTTCGCAATATCAATATAATCCTGGATTTGTTTTCTCAACTCCTCAACAAATCTAACCTCTAGGCCATCATCCCAAACAAATCCATCCTTAGCTTGGTTGACAGGGAAATCCTCAAGATCAAACTCACCAAACAATTTGTGTGCAATCGGGCTCTGCGCCTGATGAAAAATTCCTTCAGGCTTGTAGTTCTGATCCTCACCGCCAACGATTACTCTTCCCCTTCTGAAAAGTGCAAACCCTGCTTTCCCAAAACCACCACTTGCCAATATTCCGACAAAGCCGGCGACATGGTGATTGATACCATCAAATTCAAAGTCAAAATCTATATTTTTTCTCCAGGTTTTCCCTCTGAATTCTAAACAATGATACTCATCAAAATGGAGTGAACTATCGTTAAACCAAATGCTAACACTGCCAGAGTTCAAATCTCGCCGATACATGCTTTCTAAAAGTTGAATGATTTTCCCTTTTGTTCGAGCAGCATCAATTTTTTTAGTAACATCACTAATAATAATCGTAGTTCCGTGTTCTATAGGATCACAATCAGCAGAAATAATATCTATAGTGTTAAGGTGCTTTTCACGAAGTTCTTGAATATTAACCTCAGTATAATATTTGTTACACGAACCTAACCGCGTACTTTCAACCGACCAAGTATTTCCGAACCAACTTGCGGCGGTTTTCAACCCCATTCCGAATTCATTTCTACCGGTATTTGATTCAGGAGGAGAATCCACCTTCACTGCTCTCGAAAAATCATCAATCTCCATTCCAAAGGCATTATCGGTAATTTTCAGAATATTCCGCTCAAAATCATACTCAATACGCACGGTGACCGATTTAATTCCTTTCTCGGTTAATATCTTTTCGTTACTATAAAACGATTGAGTTGCATTATCTACGAATTCGGCAATCGCATACCACGGTTTATAGTTCAAACGAGAAAATACGCCAAGAACACCGGCCTGCGGCTGTATATTTAATGAAGTGATCTTTTCCATGTTTGTCCACCACCTAAATTACAATTTCAATAATGCTTCTGCAAATATTTTTACAAGTTTAACATTTACAGAGTTGCCAAGTTGTCTATATGAAACGGGATCAGACTCATTGAATATAAAGTCGTCCTTAAAACTTTGAAGTTTTGCTGCCTCGTGTGGAGAAAGATACCGATATTTTTTTGCTTTTTCATCCCACACGATCGGAGTGTTATTCATTGCAACAAGCGAAGGAAAATAATCCGGATTCTTCACACGAACACCAGATTGTCTAATCTGCGTAATCCCCTCTTTAATACTCTTACAATCGCGAGAAGCATTCCACTCGAATTTTTGGTGTATCAGACTTCTTTCTGTCATCTTATGTCTTTTAGCCCACTCATCAATAAACTTTTGATTATTATTATACATAACCCTGCTTTTCCATACCAGTTCTTTTTTCCAGTCAGGCATATCAGAATATCCAATTTCGGGATCCGACTTATATTTCTCATCATCGTATATACCGAGACCGGCCTTATGCAACCAAAATGGACTTTTGATACCCTTTATGTTTTGAAGAAACTCTTCCCATATATCTAAAACCTCGACAAGATCGTCGGGAACATAATATTTGGGGTCCGTCACCGCGTCCAAGAGCATCGGAATGCAGTTTTTAGGGCACTTTTTAAAATATTTATCAAGTCCAAGCATGCGTCTTGTGATTTTTTTGTTTTCACGCAGAGCCTCTGTTTTAATCGCTGTTTCTTTTATTCCTAAAATATATACACGATCTCTAACTTGAGGAATTCCAAAGTGATGTGGTGATTCTATTATCGGATTTTCGGTGATAATAAATCCTAAAGTCTTAAGTTTATTACAAACAACCTTCCAATTCTTCTCATTGTCGGCAAGATTTCGTACATTCTCGAGAATTACATAATTGCACTCCGGATGGTCATTTAATATATCAATAATTCTGAAAAAGAGTTGTCCCCTATCATCTGTATCTCCATTTTTGTTTTCGACAATCTGAAATCCGCTACGTTTCCCTGCCTTCGAAAATGTCTGGCACGGAAATCCGCCACACAGCACATCAAACTGTGGTAAGGCGTTTTCTTTTGCAATTATATTAATATCAGTTGCAATAATTAAATCATCACCGTCAGTTTTGTAGTTTTCCTCGTACACCTTCCTGCAAGGTTCATCAATATCACATGCGAATACACATTTTCCTCCAAGTGAAGCCATTGCCTGATGAAACCCGCCAACCCCGCAAAACAAGTCTGCGAAAGTAAATTTATATTTTTTCTTTCTACCACGTTTCACCACGGGTTTCGTCGTATTTTCCGGAATGAGCCATTCATTTGCGTATTCTGCGTCTTTCACTATCCGATTTTTACAGTAACTAATGACTGTTCTCTCAGATAGCCCCCACTTTTCAGAGGCTTGTTTAGTTGTCATATGGTTCATTTCTTTATACTTCCTTCTTTGCTCTCTTTAGTAGGGACAATCTCCAATATATCATCCATAGTGCACCCGAGTGCCGTGCAAATTTTCACGAGCACGTCGCTTGATACAGTTGCGCCGTCTTTTTTCATTTTTGCGAGCGTTGCAGTGCTGATTCCCGCCTTTGCGGCGAGATCCTTACTCTTCATCTCACGATCAATCAGTAGTTTAAACAATTTTTTGTAACTTGCAGCCATTTCGGACCTCATACATGGATAAATTTGTGCTTATTTATTGTACAATCTTTTTCGACGAATTACAAGAAAAATGTAAAATAAATTCAATGATCATTGATTTTTTTATGCGAAAATGTTCTAATGGAGCAATTTGACTCAGAAATCGAACGTACGCCGATATTTGTTTATATACCCCCGTTTCTGTTTTTTACTATTTTTTTATTATCTCAACATTTATACGACTATTCGTTTTCGTCCAATTGTTCTCTCAAAAACTCAGAAGGGCGTGTTGTTTTTTTCTTTCCTTTTCTTGTTTTCAAAATGTCCGGATAACGATTATGCATTTTATCCTCATTTTCTTTGTAGTTTATGCATGGCAATGCTCCATAAACGACAACATGTTCTTTTAGTGCGTCTATTTTACAAAGTTGTATAGTACCTGTGCCAGTAATTTCTTTTACATGCGAATCCAACCGTAGTCCCATATTCAGATCTCTTCCCCAATACAAAGGATACCAATTATCTTTTATTGGCATCCAATTATCAAGAGTATCATTTTTTACTGAACATTGTTCCTTTAATTTCTCCTTCAACTCGTCCAAATTCTCATCAATTCGCACAGCAAAACCATAAACACAGCCTCGCCCGTCCGACAAGCTGCAGTTGCCTGTTCCTATATCTTCAACTTTCCCGCTAATGAACCCGATAGTGTCCGTTCCAATAATAGCTTCCAATGTTTTTATTACGATATTCTTCTCCATCTTTCTCTCCTTTTTATTTAAACAAAGCTATTATATTATCCATTCACTAATTGCTCTTTGGAATTGTGCCGTCTGTGCAATACACGGCATAGCTGCCGGTATAACTGTTCCAGTGCGTACCTTTTAATATGGCCTTCCATTGCGCTTTTGTTCCGTTGAAATTGATGCTCGTCAAACCGCTACAACCATCGAAAGCACATGTGCCTATGCCTGTCACACTGTCGGGTATTGTTATGCTCGTAAGCCCGCTGCATCCAGAGAAGGTTCCAGGGTCGATGCTCGTCACGCTGTTCGGGATAGTTATGCTCGTCAGACCGGTGCAGCCATAGAAGGCATAACTGCCGATACTCGTAACGCTGTTGGGAATTGTAATGCTCGTCAATCCGCTGCAACCACGGAAGGCATAAGAAGGAATTGAAGTTACACCATCGGGAATCGTAACCGATGTGGCAAGTTCATTGTTGATATACAACTTCTTATTGCTTGCGCCATATTCCATCAAATTGTCAAAGCCGGAAATATTGCACCATGCCGCTATATCCGTGATATAGATGTCTTGAAGTTTGTCGCATCCATAGAAGGCAGACCTGCCGATGCTCTTCACGCTGTCTGGTATGGTTATGCTTGTCAAACGGCTACAATGATAGAAGGCATATTGATAGATTTTAGTTATATCAGACGGCAAAGTCAATTCCGTCTCAGTGCCAGTATATGCAACCAAAATCTTTTCGTCTCCGTCCGTATATATAACGTATCCGTTTTCATCCGTCGTAAGTTTGCTTCCGCCTTCGTTTGTGTAAACGTTCTTTGCGTAACAGGCAACGTATCCGTTGGAAGAACTGTTTGCCGTGATTGACAAAGCAGATTTATTATATACTTCAATTAGTTTATAGCAATAACAAAAGGCATCATCGCCTATGCTCGTCACTCCGTTGCCTATTGTCACGCTCGTCAAACCACTGCAATACTCGAAGGCGCTATTGTCAATGCTCGTCACGCTGTCAGTGATTGTAATGCTCGTCAAACCGCTGCAATTATAGAAGGCATAATCGCCGATGCTCGTCACACTGTCAGGGATTGTGATGCTCGTAAGCCCTGTGCATCTATTGAAGACATAATTACCGATACTCGTCACGCCCCCCGGGATTATTATGCTTGTTAGCCCAGTACAACCTGAGAAGGCACTCTCTCCGATGATCGTCACGCTGTCGGGAATGATTATGCTCGTAAGCATGGAGCAATCACGGAAGACACCATTCAAAATATTTCCGCCCGATACTGTCACGGATTTTAAGGATGACGGAATGTAATACGTAGCGGATTTAGAAGTATTCGAGTAGATTTCATAATAAAATTGCTCTGTCGCAACACCGCCGGCATAACTTGACGTGCCAAAGATATATCCAAGCGGATATTGATAGGTATCACCGCTTGTAACACCTGCTTTTGCTCCAACAAAAGGAATGGTTATGCTTTCAAGAGACGAACAACCATTGAAGGCAGAATAGCCGATGCTCGTCACGCTGTTCTGGATTGTTACGCTCGTAAGCCCCGTGCAACCATTGAAGGCGTACCAGCCTATGGTCGTCACGCTGTCGGGGATTGTTATGCTCGTAAGACCGGTGCAACCCTCAAAGGCAGATATACCTATGCTCATCACGCTACCATCCGTAGGAATGACGCTTGTTTTGCAACCGAAAATCAGTGTTTTTGTTACAGTTTCAATAAGACAATTGCCGGCGCTATAATACTTTGTATTACTCATTGCAACAGTAATGTCTGTAAGCCCGCTGCAACCATTGAAGGCTCTATCGCCGATGCTCGTCACGCTGTTCGGGATAGTTATGCTCGTAAGACCGCTGCAACCCTCAACGGCAGATATACCTATGCTCGTCACGCTGTCTGGGATTGTGATGCTCGTCAAACCTGTGCAATCACGGAAGGCATAATCACCAATGCTCGTCACGCTGTCAGGAATAATTAACTCTCCTTCAACCTTTTTTCCACCAATATATAGTGTTCTTGAACTAGACATCAAATTGCCAAGTCCGCTTATTCCACACCAACTTGCAACATGTCCGGCATAATAAATGCTCGTCAAGCCGCTACAACCTCGGAAGGCATAAGTGCCTATGCCTGTCACACTGTCAGGAATCGTAATACTCGTCAAACCGCTGCAATTATAGAAGGCATAAGTGCCGATGTTTGTCACGCTGTCAGGAATCGTAATACTCGTCAAACCGCTGCAATTATAGAAGGCGCGAGATGGAATGTTTCCCCCGGTTATAATTACTGACTTTATGCTTGAAGGTATATAGTAATGGTAGTATTTAGAATTATCATAATACTGATAAGTTGGTCCTGAGACAGAATCAGATGAATATTCTGTCGTAGCATATCCAAATATATAGCCAAACACTTGATCATATCCATTTCTTGCTGTTTTGCTTTCGCCAACAAACGGCAATGTCATGTTCGTCAAACCGCTACAACCTCTGAACGCCCCCGATGCTATACTCGTCACACTGTCAGGAATTATTATGCTCGTCAAACCGCTACAATTATAGAATGCAGAACTGCCGATGCTCGTCACATTGTAGCCTTTGTAATAAGATGGAATAATAACGTCCGTCGATGTGCCGGAATAGCGTCTTACATTACCATTTTCGATAGATAAACCTTTTGTTGCGCTGTCATCGGCATATGCATACACCGTATAATCACACATGGTTGAAGCGTCAATTGTTGCGATATGATTTTTGCATTCTTCATCAAGATACCAACCGCAGAAAAGGCTTTCGCCCTTGATTGCGTCATATAAGGTGATTGTCTGATTTTCAATTGTATAAGCCGTTATATTGTTTTTTGAATTTGTCCACCCGTTTGACAAAACATAAGTTATTGTATGTTGTTCTGCAATCCAGTCTGCAACAATTGTCTGCGTATCGGTTGTTCCGGGGACGATTTTATCAATATTCCATGCAACAAAGGTATAACCATCTCTTGACGGCTCTGCAAACGTGATTGCATCTTCAATCGTATATTTACTTGGATTCTGTGCATTGTTTGTCGCTTTGCTTACAGATTTAGAATCACCAAAGTCATAGATAATATCATACTCAACGATTTTCCAACTTGCAGCGATGGTTTGCTCACCAATAGTTCCGCTTGCGATGCTCTTATCCCATGCAACGAACGTATAGCCATTTCTAGATGGCTCTGCAAAAGCGATTGTATCTTCAATCGTATATTTGCTTGGATTATGTTCATTGTTGGTCGCTTTGCTTACTGAATCTGTATCGCCAAAGTCATAGACAATATCATACTCAATTATTTCCCAGCTTGCAGTGATGATTTGCATATCAATAGTTCCGCGCACGATATTCTTGTCCCATGCAACGAACGTATATCCATCTCTTGACGGCTCTGCAAAGGTGATTGCATCTTCAATCGTATATTTGCTTGGATTATGTTCATTGTTGGTCGCTTTGCTTACTGAATC
>ENA-OYXX01000015-OYXX01000015.1-human-gut-metagenome-genome-assembly--contig:-NODE-15-length-75137-cov-11.009163_pt1 | contig 75137 bp, 48 predicted proteins | sample MGYA00243976_ERZ653434 | MGnify/ENA primary metagenome ERZ653434 (study PRJEB26926, sample SAMN06165112) | human gut metagenome | biome: ENVO:00009003; feature: ENVO:2100002; material: ENVO:00002003...
CATCGTAACTTTGCCCCTGGAATTTATAAATAAAAACGATTAATTATGTTACATTTAAGAAAACAAATATTAGGATTACTGTTGCTGCCAGCCCTGCTGTCATGCAGTAATAAAGAACAGAAGAACGAAATCCCCAAGAACACAACAGACATGACAAAGAATCTTGACAAGGAGCCTTCGATGTGCGCAAAACTCCCTATGGAGTCCGATGGCATCGTGCGGCTGTCGAAAATCGAGGTTTATCCCAAGTACCTTGACGTGTATATGAAATATGCCACCGAGGTGGGCGAAGTGTCACTCCGTACCGAACCGGGAGTTCTGACCATGTATGCCGTGAGTGAAAAGGACAATCCCTGCAGGATAACCATATTTGAAACCTATGCAAGCAAGGCGGCTTACGAAAAGCACATTGCCTCGGCGCATTTCCAAAAATACAAGCAGGGAACACTACACATGGTGAAATCCCTTGAACTGACAGACCAAACACCGCTTAATCCTAATAATGAACTCAATAATTATATAAAATGAATATATGGAACAACTCGATGTTTTCGACTGCTCGAATGTGTTTATTGCGAGCTATTTCACGGATGACAGGGACTGTGCACACTTCAACCGCGAGCACACGCTTATCTACATATATTCAGGTGAGCTGGGAATCACGGAACAAGGCAGGAAAACCGTGCTGCACCCAGGCGACTGCGCCTTTATGAGGCGTGACAATCAGATGTGGCTGCAAAAGCGGGTTAGAGAGGGCAAGCCCTACCGCTCTTTTGTGCTGAAGTTTACTGCCGGATTTCTCAGGCAGTTCTATCAGACGCTCAACCGCCACGAGATACCACAAGACGCACGGCGCAATAAGACAAGCCTGTATGTGATGCCGTCAGACCGTCCCGACATACGCAGCCTGTTTGAGTCGGTAATCCCATATTTCGATACGGCAACAAAACCCTCGGAAGAGATTCTGCGAATGAAGATGACCGAGGGTATTTATGCCATATTGAATACTGACTTCAACTTGTATGCCTCGCTGTTCGACTTTGTTGACCCTTGGAAAATAGATATTATGGACTTCATGGAGAAGAACTACAAAAACGAGTTGTCGATGGAGGAGATGGCGAGCTTCACGGGGCGTAGCCTGTCGACATTCAAGCGTGACTTTAAGAAGTGCTGCGACCTGACACCGCAGAAATGGCTGATACAGCGCAGGCTTAAGGCTGCCCACGAGCTGATAAGAAAAGGCGGGCGAAAGGTGACGGAAATCTGTTATGAGGTGGGATTCAAGAACCTGTCGCATTTCTCTAAGATATATAAGGAAGCATACGGCATGGCACCGACGGCAAGATGACCTTCTCAACAAAACAGATTGAACTGTAGAACAAAGCCAATATCATTTTTTCGCCGTACTTTTGCACCCGGAATAATCAAAACGAACAGCAAATAATGAAAAAGAGAGAATTTAGCCGCCGGGATTTTCTGAAAACGCTCGGCATTGCCGGGGCAACGATGGCGATACAGCCTACTATAAATAAGGTGAAGGCGGCAAACGAAGTGCTCACGGGAAAGAAGGCATCTGCTGCCCGAAAGAACGGAATGGAACACCGCACTCTCGGCACAGGCAAGGCTGCCATGGATGTGTCGGCATTGGGATTCGGCGTGATGGGTATGACCTACAACCGCAGCCAGCATCCCGATAAAAAGGAGTGCATAAGGCTGCTGCACGAGGCTGTGGACCGTGGCGTTACCCTGTTTGACACGGCAATCATCTACGGTCCGCTGACCAACGAGAATCTTGCAGGAGAGGCGCTCTCGGAATTTAAGGGACGAGTGAACGTGACGACAAAATTCGGACACGAGGTGATAAACGGAAAGGGTACGGGGCGGCAGGACAGCAGCCGCGCCACCGTGCGCCGATACTGTGAGGACTCGCTACGCCGCCTGAGACTTGAGGCATTGCCAATGTTCTATCAGCACCGTGCCGACCCGAACACCGCTCCCGAGGAAGTAGCAGAGACCATCGGCGAACTGATGAAAGAGGGCAAGGTGCTGCACTGGGGCATGTGCGAGGTGAGTGCGGAGACCATCAGACGTGCGCACTCTGTCTGTCCGCTTACAGCCATACAGAGCGAATACCACTTGATGCACCGCGATGTGGAGACCAACGGAGTGCTCGACACATGCCGCGAACTGGGTATAGGCTTCGTGCCATACAGCCCCATCAACCGCGGATTCCTCGGCGGCTGCATCAACGAATACACCGTGTTTGACCCTAACAACGACAACCGTCAGACTCTTCCGCGCTTCCAGCCTGAAGCCATACGTGCCAACACCCGCATCGTTAACGCACTGCAGCAGTTTGGGCGCACACGCGGCATGACGTCAGCGCAGGTTGCACTTGCATGGCTTCTGCATAAGGCTCCGTGGATTGTGCCTATTCCCGGCACCACCAAGCAGTCGCATCTGGAAGAGAACCAGCACGCGCTGGACTTCAATCTTCCTGCCAACGAATGGGAAGAACTGGAAACAGCTGTAAGCGTCATTCCCGTTGTGGGCAACCGCTACAATGCCGAACAGCAGCGGCAGGTGGGACGCTGACAAAAAAATATAGAACGTACTTTTAAATCCCCAAAACATCAACAAAAACAATATACTAATTATGAAAAAGATAATCCTTACATTGGCGGTTGTACTTGCAGCAATAGCCGCAGATGCCAAGACACTCATCGTCTACTACAGCTACACCAACAACGTGGAGCGCATAGTAACCGAGTTGCGCAGCCAGATAGAGGCTGACGTGGTGGAGATAGAGCCTGCCGAAAAGGGGCTCGACTACGCCGCCAACAACTACGCCATCGGCAGCGCGCAGATAGCGGCAATACGCAACAATCCCAACGCGGCATCGTCGTATCCGCCAATCGACCCCGTGAATGTCAACCTTGCCGATTACGACTGCATCATCATCGGCGCTCCGCTGTGGTGGAGCAACATGGCGGCTCCCATGCAGACATTCCTCTTCAACAACGGGGCACAGATGGCAGGAAAGAAAATAGGTCTCATCGTGTCGAGCGCAAGCAGCGGAATAAGCAGAGTAGAGGCTGATGCCAAGCGCCTTATCCCTAATGGCGAATTTTTCTCACAAAGTCTGTGGATTCGTTCTTCGCAGGTATCCAACTCCCGCTCTCTCATTTCCAGCTGGCTGACTCAAATAAACTATTCTTTAGTGAGCAGCATCATGGAGAAAGATATGGATTTTCGTTCAAATAATAAAATCTATAATCTTCGCGGGATTTGTATTGCTTCGGACAATCTTGTGTCCATACCCTCAGGAATATATATTGTCAATGGCAAAAAACAAATAATAAAGTAAAATTGTGTATGGATTAACCTTTGGAAAAGCATCCAAAAATAGAAAAAATCGGGCGTAAACCACTACTCCAGCTCAATTTCGAACCATCATCTTTGCCTCCACCGACACACCGAATGTCGGAGACCATGACGGAGATATATCCGAAACGAAACTTGCTGAGCGTCAGCAAAAAATACTAAATCTAATTAGAAAGTCTCCGACAATGACCGGACGCCAGATGTCGGAGATATTGTCGGTAAGCCAGCGTACTATAGAGCGTGACCTTTCTGCTCTGCAAAAGAAAGGTATTCTGAAGCATGAAGGAAAGGATAATAATGGAAAGTGGGTTTTACTATCCTAATTCGCTGTTTGGCGGTTCCAAATCATTGATTCGTGATTCTAAACGATTGATTTGCGATTCTAAACGTTGAGAACAGAAATTTGTTCTCAACGTTTAGAAAAATATATCGCACGTTTATGGTGAAAAACGCGAAAAAAGGTGTAAATGTCCGTGATTTTTACTATTTTCGCAATTTTTCTAAAAATTTTTGAGCAAATAAACATACACACATACACCAATCATGGATAAGTAGCTTATGATTAGGAATTTAAGTGGTGTATGTATCCCCTTAAAACATACACCAAACGTACACCCAACATACACCTTTAGGGGTATATTTACTCTAATTTTACTTTTCTTAACGTTTTAGGCTGATGATTTTTCACCCTAACACATCGTCTATCTGCCAATTTCTGCTTGTGTATCATTCATTTTTGCAGCTCTATTTTCGGTTCGTTATGGTCGATACTTCGTTTTTTTGTTCTATATTTCCGAATAGGTGTATGTTGAGTGTATGTTTGGTGTATGTTTTAAGGGGATACATACACCACTTAAATTCCTAATCATAAGCTACTTATCCATGATTGGTGTATGTGTGTATGTTTGTTTGCTCAAAATTTTTTAGAAAAATTGCAATTTTGGTAATATTTTTGCGCCTTTTAGATTTTTTTACGTGTAAGAACACGTGTTTATTGGGATAAATATGTAATTTTGCAAAAAATATGTGATTATGGACAAGATAGTTGATATTGCCACAGTAAGTGATTACAATGCATATTGGGGAGTGGAGAACCGCCACCCCTTGGTGAATGTGCTTGAAGGGTCGCAGATAACACGCCCAATACCCAACTGCCGTAAGAATTTCGGACTGTATGTCATCTTTCTGAAGGACGTGAGATGTGCCGACTATCTGAAATACGGTCGTGGAGAGTACGACTATCAGGAAAACACCCTCGTGTTTGTGTCGCCGGGACAGGTGATGGGCTATCCCGCCGACGGTTCCACATATCAGGCAAAGGGCTGGTGCTTGTATTTCAGTCCCGACATATTGCTGGGCACGCCGCTCGGGCGACACATCAAGGACTACACGTTCTTTTCGTATGACGTGAACGAGGCGCTGCACCTCTCGCAGCAGGAGCGCGACACCATAATCGACTGCATGAAGAAGATTAACGAGGAGATAGACAACGGCAACGACAGGCACAGCCGCACGATAATCGCCTCGACAATAGAACTGCTACTGAACTACTGCACACGGTTCTACGACCGCCAGTTTACCACACGCAAGCATATAAACAAGGATATACTTACGAAGTTTGAGGAACTGCTCGACGACTATTTCGTATCCGACCAGCCCAAGCGTCTTGGCACTCCCACCGTGGCATGGTGTGCGGGCAAGATGAATCTCTCACCCAACTACTTCGGCGACCTGATAAAGAAGGAGACAGGAAAGTCGGCACAGGAATATGTGCAGCGCAAACTGATGGACACAGCCAAGAGCCTGCTCATGCAGACTGGCAGGAGCGTTAGCGAGATAGCATACTGTCTCGGCTATCAATATCCGCAGTATTTCAGCAGGGCGTTTAAGAAAGCCGAGGGATGCACGCCGAAGGAATACAGGGTGTTGGGGTAAGAATAACCGTATAAAAGAAAATAACACTTTTGTAAATTTATAGATGGATAAATATTTTGAACCTATAAATAAACTGTACCTTTCACAACCCTTTACCGAAAAGGAGGATGAAAGAAAACAAAAAGAGGCTTTCCGTATAGCTGAGGCGTATGCTTTGGCTGAAAATGCCATCGTGTCAATGGGTGATTCCATAAGAAATTGCAGTTACTGTTTTTTTGGCGGATTGGCGGATTATCTTGGTTTGTCGGAAGTAGAACGTCGCGCTACAATTCCATCCCTTTATGAAGACTTTATTTTCAATCGGGCTAATCAGGACGATTTGATGCTCCGTCATGCCCATGAACTTGCTTACATACATCTGACTCAGACGTATATTCCGGAAGAAAGAAGAAACTATGTATTATTTGATATTCTCCGTATGCGTGACAAGGCTGGAGAATGGTGTTATATACAACACCGTATGTTTTCCTTGGCAGGGACGAGTGACGGCTGTTATTGGTTGAATATGTGCGTATATACCTTGAGCAATGATTGCCAGCATTCACCGAGAGTCGTCAATACGCGCACCGGGGAGTGCCGCATATTGACGACTGATGATTTTGCAAACCTTCTTTCTTCTCGTGAAATATCTGTATTGAGTCTTATCAACAATGGTTTACAAAGCAAAGAAATAGCTGACCGATTATATATTAGTGTCAATACCGTTCACAGACACCGCCAGAATATTATGCTGAAACTGAAAGTAGGCAATGCCATTGAAGCGTGTAAGGTTGCAAAAGCAATGGGGGTAATTCCCTAAGCGGAAGTCTCTCACATTGTCGGTTGACAGAGAAAACTCACTGACGCATTCACTTTTGACAGGAGACTGTTAGGCATAATTCCCAGAGTAAACAACGCACTCATCGCTCCAGCGCTAATCAGTGTACCCAAAGAATAACCGCCATGAAAAACCAGACATAAGATGCCGTCCCGTTTTTCGCTCGATGGCAACGCCATTCGAGTTTGCCACAACATCAATGGTACAACCTCCGAAAACCATAAGCATCACACCTGTCTGCCAAATATTCATAAGCAGGCATATAGCCAACAATGCAAATGCCATCAGCAATCCCGACAGATATACCACGTTCTTTATACCAAAGCGATTTACAAGAATGCCGGAAACAGGAAAACTCTCTTTTTGAAGATTTACCCCACAACAACCATCTGTAGTAGAGGTAAATCTTTCTCTTTGACATTATGACTCTCACGTTTCTTTGACTCGAATTTTACTTGTTTGCGGTTTGTTTGAATCCTGTATCTTCAGCTGACCATGACTTCCATTGGCACTCACTGATTTCCATTTCTGAGAATTGGGCGGTGAAAGAATGTTTAACTGGGCTTGCTGCATATACCCCAAACGAAATTTCCCCATCACCCTTGTCTAAATGGAATGTGCGCATTTGGTGAAAAGTTATACCGTCAGTACTTGTCTCTATATAATAGTCACTTCCTCGACGGCTAAGGCGATACCACATTTCTTTTATGGAAGAAGGAATGTCATGTGTGGCCCAATCTGAATATCCGTTGTTTGTCACGACACTGCCCAGCCTTTGATATTCCTCATTCTCGTATTCAATTGACGCCTTCATCCAGTTATTGCTGTCAAGATAGATTGCGATACCACACTGGTCAAACAGGGCAGAGCTGTTGAACGATGTTTTTACAGTGAAAGAAAAGAACTTTTTTGTGGTTCTCATTTGCAGTATCGGAGCATTGTCATTGCTGAACCCATAATAGGTGCGCTGCCATAGGTCGGTGTGAGGTTCAGAAACGATAGTTATTAAGGAGTCCGTGATTGAATACTGTTTGGGCTCACGAACCCAAAACAAGTTTTCTGCTATAAATTGCTTTAAAATAGTATCTTTTTTTTCCATATTCGATTCGTTTGTTGCTGCATGTTGCTTCTGCTCATTCCTGCATGAAAACAAGGTACATGCAAGTAGTGATAACGCTATGATAAATTGATTTTTATTCATTTTTTGAGATGCCTAATTTATTTATAAAAGTCTGATAATAATGTTAAGGTACTTATTCCTTGTTTAGTTTACCTATGCGAAAATTGGTGACGGCTTCCTGTTTAAGCGATACTTCCGTAAAATAGCAGGTATGCTCATTGTCTTTGGGGCTTTGGGAACTTAAGCCAAGAAGCAGTTTCTCAGGAAAATCATTCTTGTAGAGACGAGCCATGTGCCATATTTTCCCATCTTCTGAAAAATAACTGCCAAGAGTGGTACCATCGGATGATAATCTCATATAAACATAAGGAACAATAATTGCCTGATGATTATTGTCATCGGAAGTACCTATTGTTCGGACAGACACTACACGATGAACACCATATTCATCCTGTTCGAAACATAGTTTTTGACAATGAGTGTCATTCTCGTATGCGTATAAAACACCAGCCGAATATGTTCCAGTTTCGGTGAAGTTCGGCTGTACTTTAGTCGTAAAAGTGAAAGGCTTAGTGTTGTCAACTTCTGTAAAAATGACTGCAGAGCTATTGACAACGCTTCCATCAGGGGAACGGAAATAGTCAGTTTGTGGACCAGCTACAAACTTGATGGTGTCGCCCTTAAGTGTGATACCGTTCTCAGCTCCGTTTTTAGACTTTGTGAAACGGATACCTCCCATTTTTACATCACAGTCCTGAATTTCTAGAGTTGGCACATAAGTGTCGTTTTTCGCCTCCTTGGTTGTAGGCGTGCAAGCCGTAAGACTAAGAATAGTCAATGCGGATGCCACAAATTTTTTTGATTTCATAAGTTACTTTTTTATTATTAGTTTGACGGTGCAAAGTTACAAACAATTCGCATAAGTTGCAATAGTCAATTTTAACCAAAATGAAAGTTTGGTTTATCTCAGCTGCAAAAAATTATTGTATTAAATATTGCTTCCGATTTATATTAGATGAGGTATCATGTATTTGCCTGTATTTCAGAAGGGCGTTTAAGAAAGCCGAGGGATGCACGCCGAAGGAGTACAGGGTGTTGGGGTAAGAAGTTAAAAAAGAAGTTAGAGAAAACTCTAACTTCTTTACCTTATTTATTATTCTTTAATTCTATCAGCTACGAAAGTTTCCAGGTTACACCGTCCTTGGTGTCCTTTATCTCAAAGCCTGCGGCTTTCAGCTCGTCGCGAATCTTGTCGCAGGTAGCCCAGTCTTTCTCGGCACGAGCCTTGGCACGCAGGTCGAGCACCATCTGCACCACCTTGCCGAAGGCTTCCTCACGGGCATTGCCGGCATTGGCTTTCTCTTCCTTCAAGCCCAGCAGGTCGAAGGCAAAGAGACGCATGGTGTCGGTGAGTTCCTTGAGGTCGGCTTCGCTGATTGCCGCCTTATGGTCGGTGAGAGTGTTCACCAGACGGCATGCCTCAAACAGATGGCTGATGACGATAGGTGTCTGGAAGTCGTCGTTCATTGCATCGTAGCACTTCTGGCGCAGCCCAGCCACAATCTTCCTGGTAGCCTCGTCGGACTCTGTCTGTGGCTGTATGCGCTGCAGGTCGTTGATGCCGTTCATCAGTCGCTCCAGTCCCTTCTCGCTTGCCTGCAGTGCCTCGTTGGAGAAGTCCACAGTGCCGCGGTAATGGGCAGAAAGCATGAAGAAACGTATTGTCATCGGACTGTAAGCCTTTGCCAGCAAGTCGTGACTGCCGGTGAAGAACTGCTCCAGCGTGATGAAGTTGCCGAGACTCTTGCCCATCTTCTGACCGTTGATGGTGAGCATGTTGTTGTGCATCCAGTATTTCACCATCTGCTTGCCCTGACTCGCCACAGCCTGCGCTATCTCGCACTCATGATGCGGGAACACAAGATCCATGCCGCCGCCGTGGATGTCGAACTCCTCACCGAGATATTTCCTGCCCATGGCAGTACACTCGCAGTGCCATCCCGGGAAGCCGTCGCTCCAAGGACTTCTCCAGCGCATGATGTGCTCGGGCTGTGCCTTCTTCCACAGTGCAAAGTCCACCTGATTGCGCTTCTCGCCCACACCGTCGAGCTCACGGCTGGCGTTTATCACGTCATCGAGGTTACGGCCCGACAAGATGCCATACTTATGGTCTTTGTTGTACTTCTCTATGTCGAAATACACCGAGCCGTTGCTCTCGTAGGCATAGCCGTTGTCGAGAATCTGCTGCACCAGTTCCTGCTGCTCCATGATGTGACCTGTGGCATGAGGCTCAATGCTTGGCGACAGCACGTTGAGTGCCTCCATCGCCTTGTGATAGCGGTTGGTATAGTACTGCGCTATCTCCATCGGCTCCAGCTGCTCCAGACGGGCTTTCTTTGCAATCTTGTCGTCGCCGTCATCGGCATCGTGCTCCAAGTGTCCCACATCGGTGATGTTTCTCACATAGCGCACCTTGTAGCCAAGATGCTTCAGGTAGCGGAACACAATGTCAAAAGTCACTGCCGGACGGGCGTGACCCAGATGCGGGTCGCCATAAACCGTAGGTCCACACACATACATGCCCACATTGGGTGCATGCAAAGGCTCAAAGCGCTGCTTGCTGCGCGTAAGAGTGTTATATATCAACAAATCCTGCTCCATAATCTATTACATTATATTTTGCAAAGGTACGAAAAAACAATCAATCCACCAAGAAAAAATCATTATTTCATACATTTTATTCAAAAAAGCAGGTCAATGCTTACCGATAATCACTCATCGGTGATGCCGTAGCAGCCGTCACCACCAAGCTGTTCCTCTATGCGCAGCAGCTGGTTGTATTTTGCCATGCGGTCGGTGCGGCTCAGCGAACCGGTCTTTATCTGCCCGGAATTTGTTGCCACGGCGATATCGGCAATGGTGGTGTCCTCAGTCTCGCCCGAACGGTGGCTCACAATGGTGGTGTAGCCGTTGCGCTGTGCCAGCTGTATGGCGTCTAAGGTCTCAGTGAGGGTTCCTATCTGGTTCACCTTTATTAATATGGAGTTGGCTGCTCCCATCCTTATGCCTTTGGTGAGAAACTCCACATTGGTTACAAACAGGTCGTCGCCCACCAGCTGGCACCGGTTGCCCAAGGCTTCGGTGAGTTTCACCCAGCCCTGCCAGTCGTTTTCATCGAGTCCGTCCTCAATCGAGTCGATGGGATACTTGTCTATCAACTGTTCCAGAAAGGCTATCTGCCTGTCGGTGCTCAGCAGGCGGCCGGCAGGGTCTTTAATCTGTCCCGTCTTCAGTTTGGCGTAGTCATAGAAAAACTCTCCGTTCTCAACCACCGAAAATTCGCTTGCGGCGCAGTCCATGGCTATCATCACGTCGCTGCCAGGAGTATAGCCTGCAGCTGTTATTGCCTCAACGATACAGTCCAAGGCATCCTCAATGCCGTTTAATGCCGGCGCAAAACCTCCCTCATCGCCCACGGCAGTGGAGAGTCCGCGCTTTTTCAGCAACTTCTGCAGCGTGTGAAACACTTCTGCACCTATGCGTATTGCCATGCGCTCCGAGGTAGCTCCAACAGGGCGGATCATAAACTCCTGAAAGGCTATGGGAGCATCGCTGTGGGCACCTCCGTTGATGATGTTCATCATCGGCACAGGCAGAATGTGTGCGTTTACTCCGCCAATGTAACGGTAGAGCGGCATGCCAAGACCGCTGGCTGCGGCACGTGCCACGGCAAGCGATACGCCGAGAATGGCATTGGCACCGAGATGTGACTTTGCGCCGGTGCCGTCGAGGTCGAGCATCGCATTGTCAATCATGCGCTGATTGGTAGCCACCATGCCTATAATGCCGGGAGCAATGATATTGTTGACATTGTCGACAGCCTTAACAACTCCCTTGCCCATATAGCGCGCCTTGTCGCCGTCGCGCAGCTCCAGCGCCTCGTTCTCACCTGTGGATGCTCCCGACGGAACAGATGCCCTGCTCATAACGCCGTTTTCCAACATCACCTCAACTTCAACCGTGGGATTGCCTCTCGAATCGAGAATCTCCCTTGCATGTACATTTTTAATTTTCATCATTTCTTTTGTTATATAAAATGGTTAAACATAAGGATTATAGTAAATAAGCCGCGAAATGCTTATCCCGATTGCAAAGGTAAGCATTTCGCGGCATATAGAAAAATCACATTAACAGAATTAAAGAAACCTGAGGCGGTATCGGTAAACTTATTCTGTATATTTTAGTTTTTACATTTTATATTAACGAAAGAAACTACATCTTAACCGATACCTTCTTGCCAGTATAGGTCACGCTCTTGCTTGTGCCGTCGGGCAACTGCACTTTAAAGGTGCGCTTTGCAAGCATACCCTTGAACGAGCCGCGGCGGGCTGCGATGGTGAGAGTGCGCGACTTGTCGTTCCACATCATGGGGATTTCGGTATAGGCACCCTTCTGATAGTTGAAGTTGTCGCCCTCGTCCTCATAGAGCGTGAACTCGGCATTGTCGCCCGGATATACACAGAGGGTAATGTTGTCCCAAGCCTTCTCATTGCAGTACTGGAGGTCCTGTCCGAAAGGCACGATGCTGCCCTGCTTTACGTACAGCGGAGAGTGCTGCAGCGGTGCGTCGGCGCTGACGGTCTGTCCGCCATCATAGAGCAGATTGGTCCAATAGTCATACCACTTGCCCTTAACAGCCTTGCCTGCCGGGGCAACGGTGTATTCGGGCAGGTACACATTGTATTTCTTATTCTCGTTCCAGTTTACAGCCTGTCCTGCACTGGAGTTATCATTGTTGTCGTTTTTGTTCCATCCGCTCATCTCATCGGTCTTCACAATCTTCTCCGAAGTGAACAGAGGATCAACAACGGGGCATACAAGGAGACTGTGCCCGAACATAAACTGACGGCCGTTGTCCCAAACATTCTTGTCGTTCTTGAAGTCCATAACCAGAGCACGCATAAACGAGTCGTCGTTCTTGCTCACCTGATGGCTGAGACTGTAGATATACGGCAGCATACGGTAACGCATCTTCACTGCACCGAGCAGGGCATCGTACACTGGTTCGCCCGCCTTGCCGTAATAATATAGCTCACGGTAAACATCCGTGCCGTGGCTGCGCATCATAGGGTTAAACAGTCCGAACTGCATCCATCTCACATAAAGCTCCTGATACTGAGGATTTTTAGTGCCGGAATTATCGCCATACTTGCTGTTGTATGCACCTGCAAAGAAACCGCCTATGTCGGTGTTCACATTAGGATTGGCGCAAAGAGTGTGGTTGAGGCACAGCGGCACCTGGCTGCGGAGACTCTGCCATGAGCTGCCCACATCGCCGCTCCATGTGTTTGCGCCATAGCGCTGCTGTCCTGCAAAGAACGAGCGGGTGAGAATAAACGGACGCTTCACTGAGTCGCAGGCACGCTGATGGCTGTCAACACCGCCCACTGCCATGAGTGCAAAGGCATTGCGCACCGAGCGCCAGCTGCCCATGGCGCAGGTCTCGTCGAGGTCGGAATCCTTATAGTCCACATGGTCGGGATCGGTTGAGTCCATCCACCATGCGTCGATGCCCATGTTGTGAAGGCGTGAGAGATGCTTCCAGTAGATGTCGCGTGCCTCTGCCGAATAGCAGTCATAACACCTCACTCCCGACGGATAGTCCTTGCGGGGCGGCCATTGTGCGAGTCCTGACTCTGGCCACGTCTTGAAACTAAACAGCAGTCCCTTCTCGGCAAGCTCCTTGTAGGGCTTGGTCTGCGGACCGAACGATGACCATATACTAATAGATATATGTGCATTGCGCTTGTGTACCTCGTCAATCATTGCCTGTGCATTGCTGAAGGTGGGATTGATAAACTCCATGGCGTTCCATGTATAGTTGCCGCCCCAGTACTGCCAGTCCTGGATAATACCGTCGAACGGCACTCCCGTCTCCCTGTACTTGCGCACCACCTCAAGCAGCTCGTCCTGCGACTGATAGCGCTCACGGCTTTGGTGGAAACCGTATGTCCACAGCGGCAGCATAGGCACCTTGCCCGACAGATGGCGCATCTGCCTGATAACTCCATCGGCATCGTTGCCATACATAAAATAATAGTCCACCATATCGCCCACCTGGCTTTCCAGTTCGAGTGTTACGTTATCGTTGATGCTCGTAGGCGAATAGTTGTCCCAATATATGCCGTAGCCCTTAATGCTCTGGAAGAAATGTGTGAAGTCCTCAAGGTTAGACTGCTGCATGTTGCGGTGCTCGCCGCGCAGGTTCATCTTGCCGCTCTGCATCATGCCGAGTCCGTAGATAGGCTCGTCGGCTTCGAGCGCGAAGCACTGCTTCACCTTATATTTACCCTTGTCCACACCCTCTGCTATGGGAGTGAAGGCATAACTGCCCTCGGCAAGCAGCACTGTGCCGTCGTTTTTTGCAAAGGTTACCTTTTGCGACTGCTTTTCCACTGTCACGGTCAGTGCCTTCGACTTGTACACGGTTGTGTTTCCCTTGTCGTCAACCTTCACCGCCACCTTTTCGGGAGCGGCTGTCACCACAAGGCTCTTCTTGTTTGCGGTGTGTCCCTTCTGCGGAGTCTTTACCACCCGCACCACACTTGGAGTGTAGAACTCAATGTTCTGCGCGTTTGCTGTCATTGCCATGACACCAATCAAGCTCAATAAATACTTTCTCATATTCCGTATGTTTTATTAAAATTTCGGTGCAAAGGTAATGCTTTTTAGCGGAATCATCGGAACATATTTGTTGAAATATTATTGTACAAATGTTGAAAAGTCCGTTTTTATATACTCTCCTGGCGTGCATCCGTATTCCGACTGGAACACGCGGCAGAAGTGGCTTGTAGAAGAAAAGCCCGTGCGCAGGGCAACCTCCGACACTGTATATTTGCCTGTCTTCAGTAGACCGGCAGCTTTCTGCATACGGATGCTGCGGATAAACGCGCTGGGAGTCTTCTCCATGATTGCCGTCATCTTCTTATAAAGTCCGGAACGTTCCATGCAGAGGTCGGCGCTCAGCTGTTCCACACTGTAACCGCTTGTAGTGACATTGCGCTCCACAAGTTCTATGGCACGGCGCAGGAACTCACTGTCAGCCTCCGACAGCTGATTATCGTCGGTTTCATCGGCGATACCGGTTCCAGAATCTTTGCCTGTAGTCTCAGCTATTGCCTTCTCATACTCATTGCAGCGGTCGATAAGAGAGTGTATCTGCATAAGCAGCCGCTCCTCCTTGCGCCTGCGCTCCATTTTCCTCCTGCTGTAGAGCGTCATAAGACTTGAGAGCCCCACAATGACAGCGACGGCAACAATAAAATAAATGACAAAGGCAATAGGGGTGAGCCACCACGGCGCACCGACATTGAGGTGGAAAGTGGCGGTGGCAGACGCCTCGCCGCATTGAGCCTTTACAATAAGGGAATAAGCGCCGGGAGCAAGATTCTGCAATGGCAGAATCAGCAAGCCGTTGGAGTCAATCATATAATTGTCTCTTGTTGCCTCGCTCCATTCCTGCCCGTCGGCATCCTCGCCGTCGCCAACAAGCTTATAATAATATAAGGTGTTGCCAGGCAAGGCAAAGTTGAGGGCGGAAATCTCAACGATAACGTTTCTGTCACTATAATCAAGCGAGATATCTCTCACAAATGCCTCCGACTCCTGTAGTTTCCCGCTACCTATTTTCTGCCGCTCGCCATTGACGCTCATCCCCACCAGCATGACATTAAGCGGCGATATTGCGGGAACGGTATGTCTGCCAACACCATCGGCATCGTAGGTTTGTTGGTTGGCTGCATGGGCATAGAAGATGCCGTCGTTGTAGCTGCAAAGCCACACACCGTCCTGACGGTCAACGTAAATCCAGTTGAAATGCCTGAATCCGAACAGCTCGCCCTGAAGATTGAACAGTTCATGACGGGTGATGCTCTCATCGGCAAGAGAAAGACTCCACACACAGTCACTGCTCGCAATGAATATCTTTCTGCCTGGCAGGAGCGACACGCCATGAAAGCCATTGTCGCGGCGCATTATCTCCTTGAAACTGCGGTTGCTGATGTCAAATCTGTAGCACACTCCTCCCTTGCTGCCACTCTTGAACATATAAATTCTGTTACCGTCGGGCACCACAATGCTCGTCTGGGAGCAGTATCCCCTGCCTTCGCCATCTTTTAGCGGCGTGCTGGTATATTGCAACCGTAATGTCTTGAGGTCATAACACTGTATCTCACAGGTGTTGAAAAACAGATAGAGCCTGTTGCCCACAATATGCATATCGTGCACCACGTTCAGGGTGTCCGACAACGCTATCCGCTGTTTCGGATTATCAAGATTTACCAGCGCATCACCTGTGCGCACCCATATCCCATTGTTGTCATCGCACAGCACATCAAGCACCTGTCCTTTGATGCCATGATGGGAGTATATGCTGTCAATATTCGTGATGAAACGCTCAGTCCTAAGGTTCAGGCATTTGTATTTTCCCCATTGCTTAAACCATATCCTGTCATGGTTGTCGGCATACACGGTGTAAGGCATGTCGCATCCCGGTAGCGCACTCTCCACACTGTCGGGAACAGCAAGATGGCGAAAACGCGCACCGTCGTAAATATCCACAAACCCATTTGACGTGACAACCATTCTTCCGTCCTTAGCCTGAAGAATATGCACAATGTGACTATTGGCAGGACCACCGCCTGTGTCCACTCTCTTGAACACAAGGCTGTCCGGCGAGAAGTCCCAGACACTACCCGATATCCATTGCGGAAAAGCAAAAAGGGCAACAAAAAGCAGTATGTTATAAATATGGTTACGCATTAGCTTTGTTTATAAAATAATCTTTAATCCTTTAGACAGCCAACAGGTACAACGAGCACCCCGTCTGAGCGGCGATAGGCGTATGGTCCGCTGGCAGTGAGCACCATAAGAAACGATGGCTGTTTCATCTTCGTCGTATCAATCTTGGCGGCAAGTGTGGTGAGCGTTTTCACTCCTTCTTCTATAAGTTTGTCGCCACCCAACTTTATCTCCACAAGTCCGTAATTGCCATTGCGTAAATGTATAACTGCATCGCACTCCAACCCATAGCGGTCGCGGAAATGATAGACATTTCCCTGCAATGCCTCGGCAAAAACACGAAGGTCACGTACACAAAGCGTTTCAAACACAAGTCCGAAGGTTTCCAGATCAGAGATTAAATCGGAAGGACCAAGTCCCAAAGCGGCAGTGGCAATAGACGGGTCGGTGAAATACCTTGTGTCGGAAGTGCGTATTGCTCCCTTAGAGCGTAAATTCGGGTTCCACGCTTCCATGTCCTCCACCACAAAAATACGTTTCAATGCTCTGACATAGGAGGCAAGTGTATCCTCATTGCTCAGCGTTTTCTCATTTGTCTTGAGGTCGGCACTTATGGTGGCAAGATTAGCCTGTGCTCCCTGATGACGGGCATACGACCGCAAAAGCCTGTGCACGAGTGACGGGTCACGCGATACTCCGTCTGCCATCTGAACATCACGCTGCTCAACGGCGGCAACATAGTCGAAAGCCTGATCAAGAGCTATCTCGTCTCTCATCCCCACAGACAAAGGCCATCCCCCACGGCATGCAGCAAATGCTATACGCTCAAAGTCAATCTTGGAAATACCTGCAATGTCAGTATTCCCCTCAAAAAGCGATTTCAGCGACACCTCGCCGGAAGACTCCCCCGACTCCCATAACGACATAGGGCGCATCTTCAGCCAGCCGAAACGTCCTGTTCCGCTGTGTATCACCTGGCTCATATCGGCAGACACGCTTGACCCTGTTAAAATAAACTGTCCAAGACTGTGGCTGTGATCTGCTTCAAAACGGATACTGTCCCACAACATCGGAGCCACCTGCCATTCATCTATCAAGCGAGGCTTCTCACCTTTCAATAAAATTTCAGGATTGATAGTTGCCAGCTGTATGTTTTGAGCTGTTTTGCCTGGCTGTGACATATACAGCACGCTTTTTGCCGTCTGTTCCGCAGTGGTGGTTTTCCCGCACCATTTTGCACCTTCCAACAGCACGGCTCCCTTACCTTCCAGTTTTCGTGCCAACAATCGGTCAGCTATCCGTGGCTTATAGGTATCTTTCATATTATAATCGTAATTTTTCTTGACTGCAAAGGTATAAGTTTTTTTTCAAAATCAGCACATATAAGTATAAGATTTTAAGTAGTTTAACATTTTTGTTCGGCAGTTTGACCATATTTCGTTCGGCAGTTTGACCGTATTTTGTTCGGCAGTTTGACCATATTTTGTTCGGCAGTTTGACTATAAAAATAAAAGATTGTGCCTGGAATTTGGGAAACAAACTTTATTTTATTGTGGTGTGTTATATTAATATTTATTACATAGGTGTTATGACAAACGTTACGATGTAGCCCCGCTGCGGCATGGCAGCAAGAGAGAGCTCATAGCCCTGCATCATCAGAATCTGGCGTGACAGTGGAAGCCCTATGCCCGAGCCGTGGTGCTTTGTGGTGTAGAACGGCACGAACAGGTCGCGGATGCTTTCGGGAGCAATCGGCGCCCCGTCGTTGCTCACGTACAGGTTGCGGCTCCACGTCGCGCCGATGTTCTTTGCCCCAGCCTCGATGGCATTCTTCACTATGTTTATCAATGCCTGGCGGAGCAGGTTGGCGTCCATGCAAAGGATGGTGGAGTGGGGGATGTCGATGTGCCATGTCATTGACGGATACATGCAGGCGATGCCGGCAATGAAGTCGTGCAGGGGCACGTCAGTGGGCTCGGGCTTTTGTATCTGGGTCATCTTGCGGTAGCTGTCCACAAAGGCGGCAAGCGCCATGGTGGTGTCGTGTATAGCCTCTATTCCCTCACGGTAGGGAGTGGACCTTATGGAGGGATTGGCAAGATAAGCCTGGCAGATGCTGAGTATGGGCGTGGTGGCATTGTTGATTTCGTGGGTAAGCACACGGGTGAGCTTCTCCCACGACTCCACCTCGCTGCGTGCAGTCAGCCGTCCTATGTCGTTTTCCATGTCGTTGAGAGCTTTCAGCAGTGCCTTTTCTCCGAACAGCATCCTTTTGCCCGGCAGGCGGAATGTGAAATCGCCGTTGCGCACAGCCTCCCTCATCAGAAAAGCCACATCGCGCAGCCGGCACTGGTGTCGGTAGGCGAGATAGATGATTGCCACAAGAATGATGATGGTGGCACCAGTTATATATATTGATATATCCATAATTTTCTGATATCGGAGGTGTGTCAAAAACAATCTTCTACTTTCTTTAGGCACGGATTACACGGATGTCACTGATTTTTCTTTCACTAATCTGTGCGTTCTGTGTAATCCGTGCCTAATCTATGTCGTATTGCTTGTTTGCATTTTTATACACCTTATTTACTTTAATTTGGCATACAGCGTCTGTCGGGTTATGCCGAGCAGTTCAGCAGCCTTTGAGATATTGCCGTGACACTTGTCCACCACCTTTCTCACGTGCTCCGTCTCCACGCTTTCGAGCGTGGCGATGCTGCTGTTGTTGTCGATGGCATCCTTCAGTGTGCGGATAAGCTCATCGTTGTCCCATGGTTTGGTGATGAAGTCGGCAGCGCCGCTTTTAAGTCCCCTCACGGCTAATTTCACATCGGCGAAGGCTGTGGCGAGCACCACTGGTATGTCGGCATGCAGGCGGTGTATGGAGCGCAGCCATGTAAGCCCCTCCTGCCCGCTGTTCATACCAATGGCGAAATTCATGTCGAGCAATATCACATCCACCCTTTCCTGCTGCAGCACCGTAAGCACTCCGTCAGGATGGGGCAGGGTGAGTATGCGCTCAAACACATTGGCAAGGCATATCCTCAGTGCCGTAAGTATGGCGGGATTGTCGTCCACCACCAGTATCGTTCCGTATTTCATATTGTTTGAATAATCTGTCTGCAAAAGTATGAAAAATCAGCCAATTGGCGAAGGAAAAGAGGGAAAATGTTTGATTTTCATACACAAGACTGTATGATTTTCATACAATCCGCCTGTCGGGAAGCGGTTTTTCTTGGCTGTTTGGCAGGAAAGGCATAATTTTGCAAGCGGAAAAAGTAAAAAACAAAAAATGATAATGATATGATTAAGACTGAAAAACTTACGAGAATCTTCCGCACAGAGGATGTGGAGACTGTGGCGCTCAACGGTGTGAGCATTGAAGTTGCCGACGGCGAGTTTGTGGCAGTGATGGGACCGTCGGGCTGTGGCAAGTCAACACTGCTCAACATACTCGGACTGCTTGACAGCCCCACCGAGGGAAAATACTGGCTTGGCGGCGACCCGGTGGGCGATCTGAAGGAGAGGCAGCGCACGGCATACCGCAAAGGGCGCATAGGCTTTGTGTTCCAAAGTTTCAACCTCATCGACGAGCTGACGGTGGAGGAAAACGTTGACCTTCAGCTGAAATATCTCGGTGTGGAGAAAAAGGAGCGCCGCGAGCGTGTGCTCGACATTCTGCGCAAAGTGAAGCTGAGCCATCGTGCCAAGCACTATCCCCACCAGCTTTCCGGCGGTCAACAGCAACGAGTGGCAATAGCCCGTGCCGTGGTGGGCAGACCAAGCATCATACTTGCCGACGAGCCTACGGGTAACCTCGACTCAAAGAACGGCATGGAGGTGATGCAACTGCTGAGTGAACTGAATCAAGAAGGTACCACCATCGTGATGGTTACTCACTCCCAGCACGACGCAACATACGCCAGCCGCATTATTAATCTTTTCGACGGACAGGTACTATGAAATCATATTTTAAATTTTTATCCCGCAACAAGCTATATACAGCCATTGAGGCGTTCGGGCTGTCGGTTGCGCTCGGTTTTGTGATTATCCTCGCATCATACGCCCGCATGGAATACAACGTGGGCAAGGACATAAAGGCAGCAAAGGATATTTATGCCGTTGGCATGGGCAACTGTCTCGGCATGACGTGGGGTACGCCGCAGGAGTTCTTCCCCTCTATACCGGAGATAAAGCAGTGGACGCGCTTTGCCGAAATGTATAACGTGAAAGGTGTTATGGTCAGCGGGCAATATTTCAAGACAAGTGCATGCGCTATCGACCCCAATTTCTTCCAGATGTTTGACTATGAGCTGCGTGGTTGTCCGCGTGACCGCGTGCTCACCGATGAAAAGCAGGTTATTGTCAGTGAGTCGTTTGCCGCTAAAGCTTTCGGCAACGAGAACCCTTTAGGCAAAACTGTGAATATCGACACGGGGGAGGAAGGCGGCATACAGCTGTTCAGGATTACAGGTGTGATGCAAGACTTCGGCAGCGGCGACTTTTTCAAACCCTGCGACATCATGCTATCGATGAAGCACAAGGAGAAGAGCCTGTCGAGAATGGATAACTTCGGTGAGGTAATTCCTTTTGTGCGCCTCGCCAAGGGCGCGGACTCCGAGAAGGTTGCCTCAACACTGCTTGACAAGTATGTGAGATACTGGAAGGACTATAAGCGTGAGGGCGAATTCCTTTGGGGCTCCACACTGACGCGTCTCGACAAGCTATATTTCTACGACGGCAACTCGTGGATGTTCCGTCACGGCAACAAGATATTTGTGGATATCATGTTCATCGTAGTCCTCGTGCTGCTCTTATCGGCTATTCTCAACTATATCAACCTCACCGTAGCACAGGCAGGCAAGCGTGCCAAGGAGATGGCTACAAGGCGGTTATTGGGCGAAAGCATCATGGGTGTCGTGATGCGGTATTTCAGGGAGTCGGCAGTGTTCACCACATTCTGTTTCCTCATTGGACTGCTGCTGGCGTATGCCGTGATACCCGCATTCTGCGACATCCTCGATGCTGATGTCTCAATACCGCTGTCTGCCGGCGTGCTGAGCTGCACGGTGGCGGCAATCATCCTCATCTCGATTGTGTGCGGCATCGTGCCCGCGGTGGTGGTGTCACGTTTCAGTCCCATCGATGTGGTCAAGGGCAGCCTCAGGATGAAGAGCAAGATGTGGTTCAGCAAGATGTTCATCGTGGCGCAGGGCGTGGTGAGCACCGTGCTCATAGCCGTGGGCATGGTCATGGCTCTGCAGATGCACCACCTTGCCACACTCCCTCTTGGACTTAACACCAAAGACCTTATAGTCGCATCTACAATTGCGATAGGCACGGATTATGACCGCCAGCAGATACTTGCCGACAGGCTGAGAGCCCTGCCCGAGGTGGAGGAAGCCGTCCCTACAGGCGGAACGCCCCTGCAATGCGGCTGCAATGCTGTGCATGACGATGAAGAGACCATGGGATGGCTGCGGATGTCGAGGCTCGACTCTACGGCTATGAACATGCTTGGCATCAAGGTGCTGGAGCAGTATTGTGCCCCCTCGGAGAACAAACTGTGGATTACGGAAAGCGGAAAACGATATTTCAAGGTGTCGGCAGAGAGTCAGAATTTCGGGCGGCTGAAAGACGGTAAGCCCGATTATGAGTGCTGCGGAGTCGTCAGTGACTTCATTTCCGGAGGAGCGCTCGCCACGGAAAGGGACAACACCTACAACGCCGTGATGGTTCCAGTACACGACGGATATTATTATACCACACTCATAAAGACGCGTGGCGACCACGACAAGGCTCTTGCCGCCATAAGAAAGACCTATTCTGAAGTGGCAAAGGAGCTGACGGGAATGCCGCTCGACTTTGAGGGTAAATACATAGACGACTCTCTGGCTGACGATCTGAAGGAGAAGCGCAACACTATGATGCTCGTCCTCACCTTCATGCTGGTGTCTGTCATCATCTCCGCTCTCGGCATGTTTGCCATGTCGGTGTATTACAGTGAGCAGCAGCGGCGGCAGATAGCCCTGCGCAAGGTGATGGGCGCCACCACCGCCAATGCCGTGTGGACGCTGTCGCGGCGCTTTGTGGTGATGACGGCAGTGGCAATAGTGATAGCCTTGCCCATAAGCATAAAGATAGCAACGAGGTATCTGCAGGACTTCGTTCACCGCATCGACTTCCCGTGGTGGACCATACCCGCCGCCGCGGCGTTCACCCTCGTCATTGCCTTTGTCTCGGTGATAAGCCGCACCCTTAGGGTGGCTACGGGCAATCCCGTGGACAGCATCAAGACGGAATAATGTTCATAATTTCACAAATTATCAATAAATTTTTCATTTTCTTTGGTGATGTTGGAAAAATGTTGTATTTTTGCAAAACTATTGTAAAAAACAAAGAATGCCAAATACTGAACAGAGAACGATGAAAACCGTGATTCTTACCTTTATGCTGTTGTGCTGGGGAGCCGCTGTTGATGCCGGCGCAAAACACAATATAGACTCGCTTTTGGTTGTGCTTGACAAGGAAGTGGAGCGTTCCGACGAATATATCGACCGTCACGAACAGGAGATGACCGCATTGAAAAACAGTCTTGGCAATACAAGGAGCGACATGGAGCGCTATGAGCTTAACAAGCATCTGTTTTATGCCTATCAGGCTTTTCAGAACGATTCTGCTATGCACTATCTTGGCGAGTGCCGCAGATATGCCCAGAAGCTGGGGCGCAAGGACCTTGAGGGGGAGGTCCTCTCGCGGTGGGCATTCCAGTTCTCCACTGTTGGAAAGTATTATGAATCGCGGGAGATGATTGACAATGTTGATGCCAGTGCGCTGACCAAAGAAGGTAAGGCAGAATATTACAATGCCAACATTCATCTTTGTCACGAATTGGCATTTTACACCAATCTTCCAGGGTTGAGGGAAAAATGGAAGGCAAGGGAGTACGGTATGCTTGACTCGCTCACCGCAGTAGTGGGCAAGCACAATGAGCTGTATTACAAGTGGCAGGGCTTCTATCGTTATGCCAAGCATAAGGACCAGGAAGCCCTCAGCCTGTTTACAGAGTGGGTGGAGAGTGCTCAGCCGGGCACCCATGAATATGCCACGGCGGCGTTCTTCATGTACCTCATCCATGCAAGGCTCGACAATTTGGAGGAAGTGAAATATTGGCTGATAATGAGCTCCATAACCGATATACGCCAAGCCGTGATGGACCAGGCGTCGTTGTGGACGCTGGCGGAGATTCTTGCCAACGAGGGTGATGTGGAGCGTGCCCATGCCTATATAAGCTATTCGTGGAATGTGGCGCAGAGATTCAACACAAAGGTGCGCAGCAGTCAGATTTCTCCAATACTGTCGGTTATCGACAAAGCCCTGCAGGACAGCATCAGTGAGCACAACAAATGGTTGAGGCTCACCGTGATTGTAGTGAGCATATTAATGCTGCTGCTCATCGCCTTGCTGGTGTATGTCATCCGGCAGCACAAAAAGTTAGGCAAGTCGAGAGACCAGTTGCATATTGCCAACAAGCAGTTGCAGAGTGTCAATGACCAGATGAAGGCGGTCAACGAGGAATTGTCGCTCAGCAATGTCATGCTTAATGAGTCAAACCGTGTGAAAGAGGAATATATCGGGCGTTTCCTCAATCTCTGCTCGCTGTACATAGAAAAAATTGAGGAGCAGCGCAAACAGGTGAACAAGATGGTGAAGGCAAGACAGTATGAGGAGCTTTACCGCATGACCCGCAGCAGCGACATGAAGAAGATGGAGCTGGAGGAGCTTTATTCCAACTTCGACAAGGCATTCACGCATCTTTTCCCAAACTTCCTCGATGAGTTCAATGCACTGCTGCAGCCGGAGGAACGCGTCACCACGGAGAGCAGCACCAAGCTCAACACCACGGTGAGAATATTCGCCCTGATTCGTCTCGGTATCGATGACAGCAATAAGATAGCCGAGTTCCTCAACTATTCTGTTCACACCATATATAATTACCGTGTGAAAGTGCGCAATGCCGCTATATGCAACAGGGATGAGTTTGAGCAGAGGGTAAAGATGCTGGGATTGCCGCCGAGGTAGGTTGCAGAAAAATTCAGTAATAAAAATTTAACAATATTATACACACCGTAAAAAATACCGACAGCGGATTTTGAGTTTTCACCAGTTCCACCATTTCCACCAAGGTGGTGGTTGTGGTGGAAACTCTGCGGAAAACTAAATTACAGCTCACATTTCCAGCTCTTAATGTTTTTATACTCAGCAGGTTCTTTCCGCAATAAAACTTATATGTGCTAAGTATCAAAACGATTTTAACGTTTTTATACAATATTCAATTATATATACAATTATGCTTGTTTGATTGTATGATTCCAACTTTTCCACCACGTTTCCGCAAGGGTGGTGGAAATGGTGGAACTGGTGGAAACGTGAATTTTATATTACAAGTGACGGATATAAAAGTATTCCGCCAGCTGCCCAATAATATTTTGCCAGCTACCAAAAGACATTCTGCCAGCTGTCGCGCCAATTTTCGTATGCGGTCACGGCAAATCTCATCGGCTAACCGTTTTTTTCACTCTCATTTTTATCTTTTACAGACGGTAAAGCGTGTGATATTTACACTTATAGGCACTACTTATATATTGTACAACAAGATGTCTATATGTTAGATAATCAATGATTTATCATTTTCAATTCACTACTTTTCCGCTACGTGCTGTTGTTGTGGCTATGAATATTTACTAATTTTGCATCCAAAATCAAAAAACACATTTTAGAATAACTTAATTAAAATTCAATTTATGAAGAAAAAGTATTTCTTTAGAAGAGTTACGCAGCCGATATTGGCAATATGCTGCATGCTTCTCTTCTTTAATGTGAGCGTTTTAGCTCAGAACAGCATCTCCGTCAAAGGACAGGTGGTGGATGCTGAAAGTGAAGAACCGCTTATAGGTGTTTCCATTCAGGAACGGGGGGGCAAGAACGGTGTTGTCTCCGACCTTGACGGAAACTTTTCCTTGAGCGTAAAGCCTGGTTCCACCGTTGTTTTTTCCTATATAGGATATCAGGCTGTTGAGCTGAAAGCCTCCGATGTGAAAGGAGTAATCAAGATGAAGGATGACTCTAAGTCGCTGCAGGAAGTTGTGGTAGTGGGTTACGGCACACAGAAGAAGGTGAACCTCTCCGGTGCTGTGTCTGCCATCGATGGCGACAAGATTGCCAACAAGCCAGCCACCGATGTGCTGTCGGCACTCCAGGGAGAGATACCCGGTCTGCAGGTGCTCAGAAGCAGCGGTGAGCCGGGTGCCGAGACCAGCGGCATGCGCATTCGCGGATTTTCTTCTGCCAACTCAACATCCACGCTTGTGCTTATCGACGGAGTGGAAGGCGACATGACCCTTCTCAATCCCAATGACATTGCATCAGTGTCAGTGCTGAAGGATGCTGCCGCCTGTGCCATCTACGGTGCGCGTGCCGCAGCCGGTGTTATTCTTATTACCACCAAGAGCGGAAGCGAAGGCAAGCCACGATTGAACTATAACGGTTATGTGGGCTTCAACCTGCCCGGCATCATGCCCGAGCGCGTGACGGCATGGGAGGAGCAGGAGATGATCAACGAGAGTCGCCGTCAGGAAAGAGGCACTCCTGAGTGGAACCCTGAGCAAAGCTCATGGGTGGGCAACCCTAACTTCAACTACCGTCCCAACAACACCAACGGGCGCTGGGATTTCTTCCAGTCGACCAACTGGGTGAATGAGGGTACACGCGACTACACTGTATCACAGAGCCACAACGTGAGCATCAATGGAGGCAAGAAAGAGCTGAACTATCTGGTTTCGGCTGGTTATTACACCAAGAACGGTATCTTGAAGTACGGTCCTGACAGCAACGACCGTTATAATCTCCGTATGAAGATCAACTCTCAAATCAACGACCACATCTCACTGAACATGATGGCAAGCTACGAGGGTAAGTTCCTGGAGCAGAACCCCAACGGGTCAAAGTTTATTCTTAACAGGCTTTACCGTGTACGTCAGCGCCAGCCAAATCTCAATCCGGAGGAGGACATCAATGAGAGTCCATATAACGGTGACCTGCAGGTGAACGCCATCGACATGATGAAAAACGGCGGTATCACCAAGAACCAGTATGAGTCGTTCACAGGCAAGGGTGAGCTTAACATCAAGGACTATCTTGTTAAAGGCCTCGCCCTGAAACTTAGCGCCAGCCGCCGTGCAGGCTACTACAGCAACACCACAAGCCGCCGCAGTCTCTACTGGTATGACCGTTTGGGACAGGCAGTGCGTTTTAGCACCAACACTCCAAACTCAATGAACCGTGTGAAGAACAATGACTATCACGACAACTTCGAGGCTCTTCTTACCTATAACGGCAACTTCGGCAAGCATGGAATAAACGTTCTTGCCGGTACATCATACGAGCGTTACCGCAAGGATGAGATGAACGGAACGGTGAAGAACCTGAACTCAAACGACTTCTTCTCCTTTAATTATTACGACAACTCAGAAGCCACAAATACAGAAGTGAAAGACAAAATCGAGACTTGGGCTATGATGTCGTACTTCGGACGTATCAACTACAACTACGCCGACCGCTACCTGCTGGAGGCAAACATCCGCTATGACGGAAGTTCACGCCTGGCGCCGGAGAAGCGCTGGCACGCTTTCCCGTCGTTCTCGGGAGCATGGCGTGTGAGCGAGGAAAATTGGTTCAATGTGCCTGTAATCTCTAACTTCAAAGTGCGCGCATCCTGGGGACAGCTCGGTAACGGCGCCGTTCTTGGACTCTACGACTATATCGCAACCATCAGCCGCGGTCTTAACATGGGTGAGGCAAGCTACTATCAAAGCGCAATGGCATCCGTTGACAAGACATGGGAGATTATCAGCTCAACCAACATCGGTGTCGACATGGGCTTCTTCAACAACAAGTTGACCCTTACCGCCGACTATTATTGGAAGAAGAACGACAACATGCTTGCCAACGTCACTTTGCCACACATCGTGGGTATCTCTGTTCCGCAGTCGAATGTTGGTACATTGAAGACTTGGGGATGGGAAGTTGAGGTTGGCTACCGCGATAAGATTGGCAACCTGAGCTATAACGTTAGCGTGAACCTGAGCGACAGCGACAATGAAGTGACAAGCTATTCCGGAAAGAACACCATATCGGCAGGTTCTGTGGATATCCTCGAAGGCTATCCTCTTAACACCATCTGGGGTTACAAGACCGACGGACTGTGGAAGAGCCGCGAGGAATATGAGGCTTACAAGGAGGCACATCCAGGCTATCAGTCGTTCAACGACGCAAAGGTTTCCGGCGGTGACGTGAAGTACTTAGCACAAGGTGACGGCTGCCACACCGTAGGGCAGGGCGGCGGCACTCCCGAGGATCCGGGCGACCTCGTTTACCTTGGTTCTTCTAACGGGCGTTATTTCTATGGCATCAACCTCGGTCTGCAGTGGAAAGGCTTCGACTTCTCCGTGATGTTCCAGGGTGTGGCAAAGCGCAAGGTGCTGATTGAGGCAGCGCAGATTGCCCCATTGGCATCAACCTCAGAAATGCCTTGGACTATCCACCGCGACTATTGGACTGAGGAGAATCCAAATGCATACTGGCCACGTCTGTACAGTGGAAACTCATTCAACTACAACCCGTCTGACCGCTGGGTACAGGATGCCTCATATATCCGCCTGAAGACTCTCTCCATTGGCTACACTGTTCCTCTGAAGAAGTTCAACATCGAGAAGTGCCGTGTATATGTGACGGGCAACGACCTGTGGGAGCACACCAATATGCTGAAGGTGTTCGACCCCGAGGTGGGCAACAAGCCGTCGGCAAACTACTATCCGTTCTTCCGCACATGGACAATTGGTTTAAACATCACTCTTTAATCTTAGAAAGCAAATGAAAAAAATAATAAAATATGTAAGTATGGGAGCCGTTGCCGTAATGATGGCAAGCTGCGATTTGGACATGACTCCGGAAAGTACAATGACCGATGCGGCATATTGGAAGTCAGAAACCGACCTGCGCGGTGCCTGCAACCGCTTCTATGAGCAGCTCAATGGCAACAATGACTTGGGCGGTGGCTTCTCGCACGACTATCGTTCGGACGAGCTTAACAACAATGGCGGTGCCAACAGCACCAGTGCCGGCAGCTGGACTATTCCTTCAACTAATGGCAGCTGGACAGATGCATATTGGCGCATCTTTATTGCAAACAACATTTTGGAGAAGTCGGTTCGTGCAAACGTGACTGAGGATGTGCTCAACCGCTATCAGGCAGAGGCTCGCTTCTTCCGCGCATTCTACTACTTTGAGCTGGTGAAGAAGTATGGCGATGTGCCTTTGCTGCTGAAGGCTATCAACAATACCACAGATCCTGCTTTGGAAATGCCCCGCACTCCGCGTGAGGAGGTGATGCAGCAGGTGTATGAAGACCTGGAGTTTGCGGCACAGTGGCTGCCGGACATCGATGCCAGCGAGATTAAGAATAACTGGGGCCATGTGGCAAAGCAGGCGGCAACAGCCATGATTGTGCGCGCCGGGCTATATGAGGGAACATTCGGCAAATATCACAATGTGCCTGGTTGTGACTACAAGGCTCATCTGAAGAAGAGCATCGATGCTGCCGAGAGTCTTATGAACAGCGGCAAGTTTGAGCTTTACCCGGACTTTGAGAAGCTGTTCCAGGTGGATGCTGAGGGACGCGGCAACAAGGAGAACATCTTTATTAAGGCGTATGGTCCTAACAGTGCGGCTACAACCACTCACAGTCACAGCCGCCAGATGGAGAATGCCGCATCGCTGACCCGCAACATGGTTGACCTCTTCCTCTACACCGACGGTCTGCCACGTGAGAAGTCACCATTGAAAGTGTCGCCTGAGACAAGCTATGACGATATCTTCACCGACCGCGACCCACGCTTAGGCATGACCATCTTCCGTGTTGGCGAGGATGCTTATAAGGGTGCTTTCAGTCCATTCTCGTTCCGCTACGGCTATAACCTGAAGAAAGGTTTCAGCCTGACCCAGTGGAATACAATGAACAAAGAGTATGTTGACAAGATGATTATCCGCTATGGTGAGGTGCTTATCTCCTATGCCGAGGCTCTGTATGAGTACAATGGTAATATCACCGACGGTCAGTTGGACAAAACTGTAAATGCCTTGCGCCGCCGTGTAGGTATGCCTGCCATGCTGACCAATGCCTTTGCAACAGCTAATGGACTTGACATGCTTGATGAGATTCGCCGTGAGCGCACCGTTGAGTTCATTGACGAGAACAAACGTTATGATGACATCATCCGCTGGAAGATTGCCGAGAAGGTATTGCCTGTAGATATTATAGGTGCGAAATATACTGAGGAGTCATCAAAGCAGCGTGAGGACCTTGAGAACCGTCTGACCAAAGAGGGAGGCATGCTCAACGGCAAGAAACGTTACGGCGAAGAAGATATGTATGTGCTGGAATTAGCCGAGGACCGCAAGTTCGATCCTGCAAAGGATTACCTCTATCCTGTTCCATTGGAGGAGATATCGCTTTCGGGCAATAACGTAACACAAAATCCGGGCTGGAAATAAAAACATTGATAATATATAAATAACGAAAAGACAAACTAAATATGAAAAAGATATTATATATGCTTGTAGCAATGGCTTGCTGCCTGTCGTACACCTCTTGTGGTGATGATGACTGGGACTACGACCACAGTCTGGAGAATGTATATTTCTTCGGTCCTCAGGTTTGGGGATACGATGGCAGTAAGGTGGGCAACAACAATGTGGTTGTCTATAATGTTAACCAAGGTGAGACGGTGGAGATTCCCATGCAGTTCTGGTGTGAGTTTGTCCGCAACTACGACGTGGAGACTTTCTATTTCACCGCTCCTAAACCAGAGGGCGAGAAGTATTATAAGAATCCTGAGAAGAACAAGGACCAGATTACATACGACGGCACCGAACTGGTGTGCGGAGTGGACTACGAGATTGTTGACGCAAACGGACAGAAGCTCACGCCCAATGCGTCGGGAGCCTATAGCCTGACATGGCAGAATGCCAAGAAAGGCGTGCAGAACATCTACATAAAGGCTCTGAACGGAAAGAAAGGTGCGTTCAACCTGCTTACTGCCGACCCCAATGCGGCAACACAGCCGTCGAACCAGGATGTGGAAAGCACCATCCAGAGTCAGAACGACAAATACACTGTGCGTATCTTCACACAGAACTACAGGGTGACAGTGGTGATTAAATAAATTTCAGTGTTTAGTGTTCAGTGTTTAGTGTTTAGTTGGCTGTACCAGCATATTCACTGAACATTGAACACTAAGCATTTAATATTAGACATAAAACATTAAATACTGAACACTATGAAACTAAAGCACTATGCGCTTTCCCTCATGATGATGGCGCCTGGCTGCATGCAGGCACAGTCGATGTGGGACGCCGGGCATCTGCAAAATGTTAAGGAATCAATCAGTCAGCCCTTCTATGCCGCCTCATACCAGGCATTGAAGGCAAACGCCGATAAGCTGCTCGACGAGCAACCCCTGTCGGTGATGATGAAAGAGAAGACGCCCAACAGCGGCGACAAGCACGACTACATGAGTCAGGCACGCTACTCTTGGCCTGACCCGACGAAACCCGACGGACTGCCATACATCACACGCGACGGAGAGACCAATCCTGAGATTTACAAGCTCGACCGCGGCCGCCTCGGCTCCACCGCCAACCGCATCACTACGCTTTCTCTCGCCTGGTATTTCAGCGGCGAGGAAAAATATGCTCAGAAGGCAACGGAACTGATACGGGTGTGGTTCCTCAACAAGGCAACACGTATGAACCCTAACCTGGAGTATGCACAGGTGATACCGGGACAAAACAACAACAAGGGCCGCTGCTACGGGGTGATTGACGGTTACTCGTTTGTGGAGATGCTCGACGCAGTGGCGCTGCTGGAGCAGTCGAAGGCGTTCACCGCCAAGGACAGCAAACAGTTGAAGGCGTGGTTCACAAAGTTCAATCAGTGGATGCTCACCAGCAAGCAGGGCAGGGAAGAGGCGGCAGGAGCCAACAACCACAGTGTGGCATACGATGCACAGGTGATAGCCTACGCCCTGTATACAGGTAACATAAAGCTGGCGCGGAAGATTATCAGCGACTTTCCCGAGAAGCGCATCTACCCACAGGTGGCACCCGACGGCAAACAGCCGCATGAGCTGCGCCGCACACTTGCCTTCCACTATTCTCAATACAATCTTGCCCATTTCATCGACATCATGCTCATGGCAAAGAAATTAGGCATGGACATAGACAACGCGACATCTGCCGACGGACGCAACTTCTACAAGGCAATGGACTTCCTTGCCGGATATGTGGGTAAGAGCCTGAGCGAATGGCACTATAAGCAGATAAGCGGTTGGGAGGCATCGCAGCAGAACTTCTGCAAGAATCTCTACCGCACTGCCGCATATCTCAACCCTGCCCGCAAGGACTATCTGCGCATCTACAAAGAGAACCGTGTGCTCGACATGCACGACATTTTCAACCTTCTGTATGTGGATGCCACAGCTACAGACCATGCCTATGCCTTTGCTGCCGGACAGCTGGAGTATGCAATGAAGTGTGCCGACAAGGCACGCAAGGAGGAGAATAATGCCGCCAAACGCCGCGTTGAGCCGCGTACAATCAACAAGGACGGCTCGCTTGCCATGGTGCACCCCCACGACTGGTGCTCGGGGTTCTTCCCAGGCTCGTTGTGGCAAATGTATGCTTACGCTCACAGCGACTTCTGGCGCCAGAGCGCAATATCATGGACATGGCCTATCGAGGAGTCTAAATGGCACAGGGGTACCCACGACCTGGGATTTATGATGTACGACAGCTTCGGTAAGGCTTACGACCTAACCGGCGAGCGTTCCTATCGCGATGTGGTGGTGCAGAGTGCCAAGACGCTCATCACCCGGTACAGCCCGAAGGTGAAGAGCATCCGCTCTTGGGATCACAATCGCGACAAGTGGAAATATCCCGTAATCATCGACAATATGATGAATCTTGAGATGCTCTTCCGTGCCACACAGATAACGGGCGATTCCACATTCTGGAAGGTGGCGGTGAATCATGCCAACACAACAATGAAGAACCACTTCCGCAAGGACTATTCTTCTTATCATGTGGTCGGCTACGACCCGGAGACGGGCGAGGTGCGCATGAAATGCACCCACCAGGGAAATGCCGATGACTCGTTCTGGAGCCGCGGACAGGGCTGGGGACTCTACGGCTTTGCCATGTGCTACCGTTTCACCAAGGACGAGGCTTATCTGAAGCAGAGCGAGAATATTGCCGACTTCTTCCTCAGCTTGCCCAACATGCCAGCCGACGGAGTGCCCTACTGGGACATGAAGCTGGATGCCATCAGCAAATGCACGCCGGAGAACATCAATCCTGATGTGCCCCGCGATGCCTCTGCCGCAGCCCTCATCGCCTCAGGACTGTATGAGCTTTGCACGTATGTGGCTCCAGAGAAAGGCAAGCGGTACAGGGCTTTTGCCGACAAGATTGTGGACAGTCTCAACAAGCATTATCAGGCAAAGCCTGGCACCCATTATGGTTTTCTGCTGCTCCATTCCACGGGGCATCATCCTGCTGGCTCGGAGATAGACGTGCCGCTGAACTATGCTGACTACTATTATCTGGAGGCACTGGCACGCAAGGATGCGCTCGACATGAAATAAAAAAGCAATGGCTTAAAAACTATATGAAAACATACATAACGCTACTCTGTCTGCTGCTGTGCGGGGTGATGCCCGTATCGGCACAGCGTCACACACAGACCATCAACGACAGTTGGCGGTTTTATAAAGGTGAGTGTGTCGCCGCTGCCGACAGTGCATATAACGACAAGGAGTGGGCTGCGGTGCAGCTTCCCCATACATGGAATACCGATGCCTACAAGGTGAAGGATTATTATCGCGGCATAGGATGGTACCGCCGTACACTGAACATCCCGGCAGAATGGAGCGGCAAGCAGCTGTTTCTGAAGTTCGACGCGGCAAGCAAGGCTGCCACCGTGTATGTCAACGGGCGCAGGGTGGGCGACCATGCCGGCGGCTACACTGCCTTCACCTTCGACATAACGTCATACGTCACTCCCGGCAAGCCTAACTCATTGGCTGTGATGGTTGACAATGCACGGACTGACATTGCACCGATATCTGCCGACTTTACATTCTTTGGCGGCATCTACCGCGATGTGTGGCTCACCGCTGTGCCCAAGCAGCACATCAATCTCGTTGACCACGGTTCCGACGGTGTGTTTGTAAGCACGCCTCAGGTGTCAGAGCGCCAGGCTATGATAGCTGTGCGAGGCAGTCTGAAAAACGATGCTGGGAGCAAGGCTGCGGTGGAGCTTGTAAACACTGTGTGGCATCCCGACGGGCACATACTGCACACTTCACACCAGATAATAATACTGAAACCCGGCGAGACGCGTGACTTCAGCACCACGATGCCGCCCGTTGCCAATCCCTTGCTGTGGACACCCGAGACACCGCATCTGTATAAGGTGGTGACCGTGGTGCGCGACCGCAAGACCAAGGTGGAGCTTGACCGCACTGAGCATTACGCAGGGCTGCGCTGGTTCAGTTTTGATGCCAACAGGGGATTTTTCCTCAACGGCAAGCCTTACAAGCTGCGAGGCATCTGCCGCCATCAGGACCAGAAGCCGGTAGGTGTGGCAATGACCGACGAGATGCACCGCCGCGACTTCAGGATGATGAAGGACATGGGCGCAAACTTCATACGTATCTCACACTATCCTCAGGACGATGCACTGCTGGAGATGTGCGACCGCATGGGTATGCTGGCATGGGAGGAAATACCCATAATCGACATTGTGCCCGACACTCCCGGATATGGCGACAACTGCGAGCGCAACCTGCGTGAGATGATCCGTCAGCACTACAGCCATCCATGCGTGGTGACATGGGGATATATGAACGAGATTCTGCTTGTGACACAGCGGCGCTACAAGACCGAGGCACAGCTGAAGCCCGTATTGGAACGCACATTGCAACTGGCAAAGCGTCTGGAGAAAGCGCTCAGGGAGGAAGACAACACGAGGGTGAGCACCATGGCTTTCCACGGTAGCGACGACTACAATAGGGTGGGGCTCAGCGGCATCACCGACATTGTGGGATGGAATCTGTACAACGGCTGGTATGGCGGCAGTCTTTCGGGCTTTGAGCAGTTTCTTGCCTCGCAGCACAGCAGTCAGCCCGGTCATCCCATGATTGTGAGCGAGTATGGTGCCGGTTCCGACCGCCGCCTGCACTGCATGGAGCCAAAGGCTTTTGATTTCAGCATGGAGTATCAGCAGAAGTATTTGGAACATTATCTGCCTGTGCTTGAAAACACTGACTATGTGTGCGGGGGTACTCACTGGAACTTCATCGACTTCTCATCGGCATTGCGCGATGAGTCCATGCCACGCATCAACAACAAGGGACTGGTGGGCTCCGACCGCACACCCAAGGACGTGTACTATTATTACAAGGCAGCATGGCGCAAGGACATCCCCGTGGTCCATATTGCCAGCCGCGACTGGACCAGCCGCACTGGCATCAGTTACGATGCGCAGCCTGTGATGCAGCCAGTGAAGGTTTACACCAATATGGCAGAGGTGGAACTGTTTGCCGACGGTAAGTCGTTGGGCAGGCAAAAGACCGACTACTACATGGCAATATTCCAGGTGCCGTTTACTTCGGGGCGCCATTTCATAAAAGCTATTGGATTTACAGAACAGGGCATGACTGCTGCTGACGGCAATGCCGAACCTGCCGTTGCCGATGCGCTGATGATCGACTTCAATGCCGTGCCTGCAAATCCTGCCGACCTGTTTGCCTGCCCTATGGCTGAGTTGGCTGTAAACGTTGGCAGCAACTGCTTCTTCACTTCCGATGAAAGCAATCTCACATGGCTGCCCGACCAGCCCTATACCCAAGGTTCGTGGGGATATGTGGGCGGCAAGGCACATAGCACCCAGACCGAGATTGTGAACACCGCCGACGGTCCGCTGTTCCAGACCCTGCGCAACGGGATTGAGGGGTACCGCTTCGATGTGCCTCAAGGCAGCTATGAGCTGGAACTGCTTTTTGCCGATGTGTCGCGCAATGGCGGAAGCTCTGCCGCCTATCTCCTCGGGCGTGATGATACGATGGGAGAAAATGGCGAAAATGTGTTTTCTGTCACTGTCAACGGTACTGCCGTCGACAATCTCACGCCCGGCTGGGAAAGCGGATATTTCTATGCCGTCCGCAAGAAATACTATGTCACTGCCGGCAGCAACGGCATTGACATACGTTTCACCGCCAAAAGCGGCAAGTGTTTCCTTAATGCAATAAAATTGAGGAGGCTGTGAGTTTTTTTAAAGGGAGTAAAAAGGAGTTAAGGGGAGTAAGAAGGAGTTAAAGGACAAATGTTTTAAACGCTTAAATATATATGAATAAAAGTTCGTTTTTTAGTTTAATAATGATTCTCTCGCTGCTGGCGGCACATGCTGCCGGCAGCAGCTATAAGGTGCTGGTGCTCACTGAGCGTGGCGGACAGCACGAAGGGTTTGTGAGTGCCGCAATGAAATGGATGAAAAAGGAGGGCAAAGCCAACGGATTCACCATTACCGAAATACATAACACAGCACAAATTGACAGCAGCTTCCTTGCGCAGCACAAGGTGTTTGTGCAGCTCGACTATCCGCCATACAACTGGACCGACAAGGCAAAGGCGGCATTTGAGCAGGCTATTTTCGACGGTACCATCGGATGGGTTGGGTTTCACCATGCCACACTGCTTGGCGACTTCGACGGGTTTCCCATGTGGAACTGGTTTTCCGACTACATGGGCGGCATACGTTTCAAAAACTATATCGCTCCCACAGCTTCGGGCAAGGTTGTGGTGGAGCGTCGCAATCATCCGGTTATGGAAGGCGTATCTCCTGAATTTAATATTGACAAAGATGAGTGGTATACTTTCAACCACAGTCCCCGACATAGAGTTGATGTGATAGCCCATGTTGACGAGGCAAGCTACAATCCTGCCTCCCATGTGAAGATGGGCGACCACCCTGTGGTGTGGACCAATCCGAGAGTGAAGGCGCGCAACGTATATTTCCTTATGGGGCATGACGGCAGTCTGCTTTCCAACGGCAATTTCACCAAGATGTTCTCCAATGCCCTGAAATGGGCGGCAGGACCTTCTTCATGGTTCCCGAGGTTCAGGGTGCTGGTGCATTTAAACCCTCATGTTGAACCAGCACACAAGCAGTTTGGCGATGACGGAGTGAAGTTTCTTCGCGACATGACCATCGGCGACGGGCTTGTGGTGGATGTCACCACCGACATAGCTGATTTTAATGACGAGAAGCTGCGCACCTATCACCTTGTGGTGTCGCTCAACGACAATCCCGGCCATTCACCTGAGCAGCGCGAGGCTTTCAGACGGTACATGGAGAATGGCGGCGCATGGCTCGGCTTTCATGCTGCAGCCTATAACGACGGCAACACCCGTTGGCAATGGTTTGTCGATTTCCTTGGCGGAGCAGTGTTCCACCGCAACAACTGGCCTCCTCAGTCGGCAAAGCTGGTTGTCGACGATTCGTCCCATCCTGTTACCAAGGGCATGCCTTCAACATATATTGCCCCCATGAACGAATGGTATCAGTGGAAACCCAGTCCACGTGAGCACAGCAATGTGAAAGTTCTGCTCACACTGTCGCCCGACAACTATCCCATAGGCTTCAAGGACACCGTGGTCGACGGCGATTTGCCTGTGGTGTGGACCAACACCCGTTACAACATGATTTACATGAATATGGGACATGGACCGCGCACGTTTGTTGATCCAACACAGAATTATCTTATCTATAATGCCATCCGCTGGCTGATGCGCAGCAGATTTTAGAAGTAAAATGTGTTATAATTACACGGACCTCAAGGCTATAATTGTTTAAATAACTTGAAAGCTATATGAAAACATACCGAACACTGCTTAGTCTGCTGCTGTGCGGAATGATGGCACAGGCATACGCACTGATACCTGCCAATCACAGACAGAGACTCACCGATAACTGGGAGTTCATCCGTCAGGACATGGGTAGCATCTGGGAGGTGATGCGCCCCATCACAGGAGCAGGCAAGCCCGAGACTGTGCCTCTCTGGCAGAAAGTAATCCTGCCCCACTGCTTTAACGCCGAAGATGCCGTGGCTCCCGACGTGAACTACTATCAGGGCGCAGGCTGGTATCGCACCGCGCTCGATATTGACACTCCTTACAGCAATGGACGCGTGTTTCTGGAGTTTGAGGGTGCCGGACAGAAAACCGACGTGTATGTTTACACCACCCACGTTGCCTCACATACCGGAGGCTACGACGGATGGAAGGCAGACATTACCGACGCTGTGGAGCAGTTTCGCAGAAATCCTGTTTGCAGCAAGCGGTACGGCGGAAAGATTCCTGTGGCAATACGTTGCGACAACAGCCGTAACACAGAAATGATTCCTTCCGACATGTCGGACTTCAATCTTTACGGCGGACTGTACCGCTACGTCAACCTTGTGTACACTCCTGCCGTGCATCCGGATTATATTCACATCAATGCCTCCACCGATGAGAAGGGCAGGCAGGGCGATGTGACCGTGAATGTGCAGATGGCAGGCATGAATAATGGTTCAGACCAATGCCGCATGGACATACGCATTATTGGTCCCGACGGCGTGGAGATACACAGAAAGAATCTTACTGCCGACGCACAAACCGCTTATAGTTTCTCTGTGAAGCGCCCCGGACTGTGGTCGCCCGACACGCCAAATCTCTACACCTGTCTCGTGGAAACAGTATGCAACGGCGACACGCTGCGCACCGCTGAGCGTTTCGGCTTCCGGCATTTCCGCTTCGAGGAGAAAGGACCGTTCTATCTTAACGGCAAGCGTCTGTTGCTGCGCGGCACTCACCGCCATGAGGACCATGCCGGAGTGGCGGCGGCAATGACCGAAGAGATGATGCGCATGGAGATGCGGCAGATAAAGGATATGGGTGCCAACTTCATACGCCTTGGGCACTACCAGCAGTCGGACATTATCCTCAGGCTTTGCGATGAAATGGGAATAATAGTGTGGGAGGAAATACCATGGTGCCGTGGAGGTCTTGGAGGTCAGGCATATCGCGAACAGGCGCGCCGCATGCTCACCAACATGATTGAGCAGCACCGCAATCACCCGTCAATCGTTCTTTGGGGCATGGGCAACGAGAACGACTGGCAAGGTGACTTCGAGCACTTCAGCAAAGACAGCATACGCGCCTTCATGAGCGAGCTTAACGACCTGTCACACCGCCTTGACCCGTCGCGCTCAACGGTGATACGCCGCTGCGATTTCTGCAAGGATATTGTCGATGTCTATTCGCCCACAATCTGGGCAGGATGGTACGGTCGCCGTTTCCGCGACTACCGTGAGATGGAGCAGGCGGAAATGAACACCACCACACGCTTTATCCATGCCGAATGGGGAGGCGACAGTCATGCAGGACGCCATGCCGAGGAGGTGGTCAGCAACGGCCGCTCATCATTCGATATAGAGGCAGGCGACCGTAATGGCGACTGGAGTGAATCTTACATAGTGCGCCTGTTCGACTGGCATCTTAAAGAGCAGGAGAATATGCCGTGGCTTACGGGAAGTGCCTTTTGGACTTTTAAGGACTTCTCCACGCCGTTGCGCCCGCAGAATCCAATACCCTATGTCAACCAAAAGGGAGTGGTGCAGCGCGACGGAACTCCGAAGGAGAGCTACTACGTGTTCCAGTCTTATTGGAGCAAGAAACCGATGGTGCATATTTACGGGCACACCTGGCCTGTGAGGTGGGGCAAGCCCGAAGAGCCAAGGGAAATACTAGTTTATTCCAACTGCTCTGAGGTTGAGTTGATAGTAAACGGCAAGAGTCAAGGCAAGAAAAAACGCAACAGTCAGGACTTTCCTGCTGCCGGTCTGCACTGGAACGTGGTGCTGAACGAGGGCGACAACAGCATTGAGGCAATTGCATACGATGGCAAGATGCGCCTGAGCGACACCATCCACCAGAAATATCAGACAGCCGTATGGGGAGAACCGTCAGAAATACGGCTTACACAGATTGCGCTCACTGCCGATACGGTGCTGATACAGGCTGAGCTGGTGGATAACAACGGGGTGCGTTGCCTTGATGCCTGCAATTTCATAGAGTTTGAATGTACAGACAAGCATGCACTGATTCAGAATCAGGGCACAGCACATGGCTCGCGCCGCATACAGGCTGCCAACGGTCTGGCAGCAATCCGCGTGAAGCGTAGTGACATGCCGGTGACGGTAGGCGCACGCTCAGGCAAGTGTCGGCTTAGAAGCACTGTTGTTGTAAAAGGAGAATAAAAGCCGTGGAAGAAAATATAGCCACTACTTTTTAGGACCTTGCTAAATTTGTATTGTTTTAATTATCAGTAATATGGAAAATTTTAGTGCTACTTTTCTCCTATATACTGTTGCAGGAATATAAAAAAACATATACCTTTGCAAAAGAAATTCTTAAGGATAGCATCGTATTGTTTGTCGTGAAGCCCGTGAGGGTGATGGAGATAAAAAGAAGCCCGTGAGGGTGTACAACAAAAGATATGGATAAGCACTATATGTTTGCTTCAACATTTTTAGGTTTAAAGTTAGTTTTTATTAGTATTTTGTAGTTTTTAAAAGTAGGTTAATTTTTTAGGTAAAAGTTTGCGTGAGACTGTGTTAGACGGATGCTGACACAGTCTCACATTTTTTTTGCTTTCCTTTAAGTTACTCCCGTTCGACAAAAAATATATTAAAATTTTATTTTATATTTTGTTTTGTGCTCACTTATTCGTAACTTTGTACAGAAATTTATAAATCACGGAAGTGGAGGGATAATTATGGCAGACAAAAAACTGAAGCTGTGCCCTGTGGGCATACAGACATTTGAGAACATAATAGAGGAAAACTACCTCTATATTGACAAGACTGAATATGTGTACAACCTTGTACACAGTGCACCTAAATATTTTTTTCTGAGCCGTCCCCGCCGGTTCGGCAAGTCATTGCTCACCTCCACGTTAAAGAGCTACTTTGAGGGGCGCCGTGACCTTTTCAAGGGGCTGGCAATAGACAAGCTCGAAACAGAGTGGACGAAATATCCTGTGCTGCATTTCGACATGAGTCTTGGCAAACATCTTGAAAAGGATGCCTTAGAGCGTTATTTGGCGAGAAGAATAGCCGAACATGAAGAGGTATATGGCATTACTGAGCCTGCTGTGGACAATAACGACCGTCTGACGGAATTGATACGTAAAGCATACGAGCAGACAGGACAGAAAGTTGTGGTGCTCATTGACGAATATGACGCTCCGCTGCTGGACGTGATGCACGAGGACGAGAATCTGCCTGTGCTCCGCAACGTGATGCGTAACTTCTACTCGCCATTGAAGGCTTGCGACCCATATCTTCGTTTTGTGTTTCTCACAGGCATAACCAAGTTCTCGCAGCTCAGCATATTCAGCGAGCTGAACAATATTAAAAACATCAGTATGTTGGAGCCATACGCTGCCATCTGCGGCATCACCAAGGAGGAGATGCTCACACAGATGAAGGATTATATCGAACAGTTTGCAGAAAAGCTCAACATCACCACTGATGAGATGGTGCTGAAGTTGAAAGCGAAATACGACGGCTATCATTTCACCTGGCCCTCGCCTGATATTTACAATCCGTTCAGTTTGGTAAATGCTTTCAATGACTGGAAGCTGGATAACTACTGGTTTGGCAGCGGCACCCCCACTTTCCTCATAGAGATGCTGCGTAAATATAACGTCATTCCGCAGGCTATAGGACAGCGTGAGGTGTTTGCCTCTGACTTCGATGCACCCACAGAGCGGCTCACCGACATCACTCCATTGCTATATCAGAGCGGCTATCTCACAATCAAGGACGGTGACATTGAGACAGAACTGTATTTGCTCGACATCCCTAACAATGAAATCCGTGTGGGGCTGCTGCAGAGCATGCTTCCAAATTATTTGGATCGCCACACCAGCGAGGGTAAGACAACGGTTGCCCGTATGTATCGTTGTCTGCTGAAAAACGATATGGATGGCGCTCTGCGTCTGCTTCAGGAGTTTCTGCTCACCGTGCCATATTGTGACAACACCGACTATGAGGGGCACTATCAGCAGATGCTGTATATCATCTTCTCGCTCTTCGGAATGTATGTCGACGTTGAGGTTCGCACGCCCCGCGGCAGAGTTGACATTGTGATGCGCACCAAGGTCACATTATATATAATAGAGCTTAAGCTCAACCAGAGCGCCGATGCCGCCATGAAGCAGATTGAATTGAAGGATTATCCCTCGCGTTTTGCTCTTTGCGGACTGCCTGTAGTAAAGGTTGGCATCAACTTCGACAGCGATAGGCGCACCCTTGGCGACTGGAAGATTTCTTGATTCTTCCCCATTGACATAGCCTCCACAGATTGTCCGAGAACGTCTGGCGCACTTTCTTTTAGGCACGGATTACACTGATATCACGGATTAAGAGCAGTGACAGGCTTTCCGGACTGCCTCCCACAGATGTAAATTGGTGTTCGCTGTTTGTGATATGGAAATCGGCGAATTGGAACTCTAAATCGGCGAATTGGGATTCTAAATCGGCGATTTAGAGTTCCATTTTGGAAAAAGAATTATAATCGCAGAATTGTTTCAAAATTGATGGGTAAAGTATAAAACGTAGCTGATAAGTGTAAAAACAACACTTAAAGCCACTACTTTTTATGCTTTATTTACAACATTTATTTTGCTGATAATCAGAGTATGTTAACTTTCTTGTCACTACTATTTGTTTATATTCTATTGCAAATGCAAAAAAATAATAATATCTTTGCAACCAAAATCACGAAATGCGTTGATTCGGCAAAAAAGTTTAACCATAAACAAAAGATAAACAGATAACTTAAAATTAAAATTTAAAAATTGACTTTATGAAAAAGAGTTTAGTTCTATTTCTGATGGCAATGCTTGTATCAGTAACGGCTCTTGCCCAAAGCACAATCAAGGGTAAGGTTGTTGACGAGGCAGGCGAAGCTATCATTGGAGCCTCGGTGATGATCAAAGGTTCATCACAGGGGACAGTGACCGACCTCGATGGTAATTTTACCGTCCAAGTCCAACCTGGGGGGGTGTTGACTATATCCTACATAGGATATGTCACTCAGGACGTGAAGGCTGTCAACGGTATGAGAGTTACACTGAAAGAAGACAACACCACTCTTGATGACTTGGTGGTTGTGGGTTACGGTGTGCAGAAAAAGTCGGTGGTGACTGCGTCTATCGCCAAGGTGAGCAGCGATGACCTTGAGGGCAAGGCTCCTGTACGTGTAGAGAATGCCTTGAAGGGTCTGGCTGCCGGTGTTAACGTTACATCATCGTCTGGTCAGCCGGGTGCGGCTCCAAAGGTTCGCATCCGTGGTACAGGTACAATTAATAACAGTAATCCTCTGTACGTTGTTGACGGTATGCCAATCGAGGGCGGTATTGACTTTGTTAATCCTGCTGATATTGAGTCAATAGAAGTACTGAAGGATGCCGCCTCAGGTGCTATCTACGGTGCGCGTGCTGCCAACGGTGTTATCCTTGTTACTACCAAGAAAGGTAAGATGGGTAAGGCAAACATCAGCTACAACTTCTCTTATGGCTGGGCAAGCAAGGCACGCAAGCGTGACGTGACAAGTGCCACAGATTATGCCATCTTGCAGAATGAGCGTAATATTAACGGTGGTCTTGCACCTCTTTATGCCAACCCTTATAAGTTGAAGGACACCAATGGTGACGATATCGTAGGCTTTGGTACAGACTGGCAGGACCTCGTCTTCAACGACAACGCTCCTGTAGTAAACCATGATGTTTCTATTAGCGGTGCCTCGGAGAAGGTGAACTATTTCCTCTCACTTGGATACTACAATCAGGAAGGTATCATCGGCGGTAATTACGGACAGTCTAACTATGACCGTCTTACTCTGCGCAGCAATACCACCTATAATGTATGGGACGCAAGCAAGGAGCGCAGCTTCCTCAATAAACTCGATGTAAGTGTAAATGTGGCTTATATGCGTACCCACAGCACTGGCATCTCCGAGAACTCTGAGTTCGGCTCAATCCTCGGCTCTGCCCTCTACATGGCTCCGACTCTCGCTCCTGTAGCTACAGGCAAGGTGGCAGAGAATATGGTTAAATACTATGCGAATATGGATACCGGCTATGAACTGGCTACTGATGCCAACGGCAATCCCTATTCTGTTCCTATGTATTTCGGTACATTCAATGAGCAGAACAACCCGCTTGCCATGCTCGCCAACAATCCTTCAAGAAACTGGTCGCATAAGTTCGTGCCCAAGTTCACAATCGACCTCCAGCTTTGGGACAATCTGAAGTATCACTTTACTTACAGTGCCGACCTCTCGTTCTGGGGTGCTGACGGTGCAACAATTTCCAAGTTCTATCTCTCAAATAATAATAAAGCAGACCATACTTCTGCAAATAAGTCAACAAATAAGGGGTCTGTATGGCAGATTGAGAATACCATTACTTACGACAAGACTATAGGTAAGCACAGTTTTGGCATTGTGCTCGGTCAGTCAGCTTTCAAGAACAAGAGCGACTATCTTGGTGGCAACCGCTGGAATCTTGTAAATCCTGAAAAACCGTCTATTGACTACGCAACAGGACAGGTACTTGACGGTGTGGCACAGTTTGGTGTATATGGTGGCAACAACGTAGAGCATCGTCTGTCATCACTCTTCGGACGTGTAAGCTACAACTTCGATGAGAGATATATGTTCCAGGCAACAATCCGCCGTGATGGCTCTTCACGTTTTGGAACAAACAACAAGTATGGTACATTCCCATCTGTATCTCTTGGATGGAATGTTATGAACGAGAAGTTCATGGAGAGCACACGCAACTGGCTCACAAACCTGAAGATTCGTGCAAGCTGGGGTAAGAACGGTAACGATAATATCGGTGACTTCCGTTACACAACTCTTACATCTATGGGCAACAATGTGCTCTTCGGCAAGGAAGCCATCAAATACAACGGTTCTAAGTCAAATGGTCTTGCCAATCCCGACCTGAAATGGGAGGAGAGTGAGCAGATTGACCTCGGTGTTGACTTTGGTTTCTTCAACAATGCATTGACATTCACCGCTGACTATTATAAGAAGAAGACCAACGGTATGCTTATGACCATGCCTATTCCAAGCTACGTGGGTGAGACAAAGCCTATCGGCAACGTAGGTGATATGGAGAACTCAGGCTTCGAGTTTGAGCTGGGCTACAAGTGGAACATCGGCGATGCTAAATTCGCCATCAAGGGTAATGCCACCTATCTGCACAACGAGCTTACCTACATCGGTCTTGAAGACTCATTCCTTGAGTATGACGGTATTCAGGGTATTTCCGGCGGTAGCGTTGCACGTGGAATGAAAGGCAAACCATTCCCATACTTCTACGGTCTGAAGACCAATGGTGTGTTCCAGAACATGGATGAGGTAAAAGCCTATACAAATGCTGACGGCTCGCTCATCATGCCAGACGCACAGCCTGGTGATGTCCGTTTCGTGGATGTTAACGGCGACGGTAAGATTTCATCTGAAGACCGCACAGACATTGGTAACGGTACACCTGACTGGACATTCGGTCTCAACTTCGACGCAGAGTGGAAGGGTTTCGACTTCAATATCTTCCTTCAGGGCGTAACCGGAGCAGACGTGTTCGACGCAACTTTCCGTAGTGATATTGCCTCTGCCAACTTCCCGTCATGGATGCTCGGACGTTGGACAGGCGAGGGTACAAGCAACAAGTATCCAATCCTCCGTGCTGGTGACAAGACATACAACTGGAATACCTCTGACCTGTATGTTCACGACGGCTCTTATCTGCGTATCAAGAATATTTCTCTTGGATATACTGTTCCAAGAAACATCACACGCAGGGCATTCATCGAGCGTCTACGTGTTTACGTAATGGCGGAGAATCTCGTGACATGGACTAAGTACTGGGGCTTCGATCCTGAAATTTCTTCTGGCGGAACATCGCTTGGCGTTGACCGTGGTGTATATCCGCAGGCACGCACATGGACCGTTGGCTGTAATATCACATTCTAATAATTTAACTAAAATAACGAAGTAATATGAAACTGAATAAATATATAGCTTTTAGCGGTCTTGTCGCATCAATGATGCTGGCAACTGCTTGTAGCGATGATTTCCTTGAGGTGACCAATCCTTCCGGTGAGCAACTGGAGGAGTATTACACGACACCTGAGCACATCGAAGAGTCGTTGGTGGCTGCCTACGACCCGATTCACTGGCCCGACTGGGGACTTGGTCAGTATAATGCCCTTAACATCGATGCCGAGGTAATGGGCGACAACTTCTGGGTTGGCGGCTCTGGTCCAGATGATATGCACAACTGGCACCTGCTCTTCAACTTCGAGGCTGATGAGAACAACACATACGCCTCTCTTTGGACTGTTGACTATAGTGGCGTGAAGCGTTCAAACGACTGTCTGAAATATCTCGGATGGTGTGAGACCTTGACAGACTCGGCACGTGTTAATGTGGAGCTGCAGGCTCGTGCATTGCGTGTATATTACTACAACAACCTGTGGCACTATTTCGGAAACATCCCGTTCTATCTCGAAAATCTCTCAGGTTCCTATACCGCTCCTCAGCTTACTGCTGATGAGGTGTACGACCAGCTGATTGTAGAGCTTGAGGCTGTGATGGAAGGTATCAATGGTAAAACACTTCCTATGCGTTGGGATGACAAAAACAGCGGTCGCATCTCACAGGCTATGGTCTATATGATGTATGCTGAGATGGTGATGTACCAGAACGACCAGAGCCGCTATGCCAATGCTCTTTCTGTGATGAAGAAAATCATAGGCGACAGCAAATACGGACTGGTGGATGATTTCGCGTCTATCTGGGAAGAAAGCGGAGAATGGAGCAAGGAATCAATCTGGGAGGTTAACTACCATGATGAGAACAATGAGCGCGGATGGGGTAGCCCATTGGCAATCGGCGGTACCGTTATGCCAACCCTTATCGGTCCTCCTAACCTCGGAGCCGACGGACTCACACAGGAGTGCTGGGGCTTCCTGCCTGTAAGACTTGAGGCTTACAACAAGTATGCTGACAATGACAAGCGCCGTGATGCCACCATCTGGGATTTGCGTGCGTACGAATATAACCCGCGCTACCAAGATACACACCTTTGGCTGAAGAAATATCGTGCACAGGATGAAAACAACTCCAGTGCAAGTGGTGACAAGAACTTGAACTATAACAATAACCTGCGTGTATATCGCTTTGCCGAGACACTGCTCAATGCCGCAGAGCTTATCGTTCTTACCAACGGAAATAATTCTGAGGCTACTGGTTATGTAAACCAAGTGCGCAACCGTGCAGGACTGTCATCACTGGCAAGTGTGGATCAGGACGCTATTATCAATGAGCGCGACCTTGAGTTCCTTGGCGAGGGCAAGCGTTACTTCGACCTTGTTCGTACTGGTAAGGCTGCCACTGTGCTTGTACCCGATTCATACGGATACCGCACCAACACATGGTCACCAAAGAAAAAGTATATTCCTATCGCACAGGCTGAGCTTGACTCTGACAAGGCATTAAAGCAGAATGATTACAAATAAGAAGTAAGGTAAAGTAATTATTAATAATTTCCCATCCCTTGGCAACAGGGGATGGGGCAACAAGAAAGCAATATGAAAAAGTTTATATATAATATAATAGGAGTAGCATTTGCCGGCTTGGCATTCGTTTCCTGCTCGCCAGAGGAATTTGCAGGTGCAGATGGCAATCTGCCTACAGTATCTGATTATGCGGATAAGTTCAATGTAACGGTAGATCAGTCAACAAATACTGCCTACTTTACATTCACAGCAACTCCGGGTGTGACACCTTACTGGATTATTGATGGGGAAAGTGTTTCTGGAGAATATTCATTCTCGAAATATTGGCGCAAAAGGGGTGAGCACACTGTAGAATGCCGTGTAAAAAATAAAAACGGTGTCAGCGATGGAGCTGTTGAGAAGACTTTCACTATAGAAAAAACTAAGATGAGTGGATTTGGCGGCTTTGATGTAAGTAGTGAGCACAACCTTTTCAATAATGCTTCGTTTGCTAATTATTCATTTTGGTTTGCAGATGCTAATTGGGCACAGATTGCAGATCCAGCTATATCAATGGGAGCAGACGGTAAGTCTATGACTCTTAAAATTGCAACTTGTGGACCTCAGCGTTGGCAGGGACAATTCTCTCTCAACAACATGGGCATAAAAGCCGAAGAAGGCAAGGTATATGATTTCTCTTGTATTGCAACCGCATCAAAGGCTATCACAGGTCAGGGTGTAAAAATAAAGATTTGCAATCAGGAGGGTGATGAGCCTGTCCTCATGGATAAAGATTACAAAATTAAGGATGCTGATGAGCCTGTGTGTCTTTTTGCCACAAAACTGGATGGTGTGGACATTGCTGATATGAAGATAGTCTTCGACTTTGCTGGCACACCGGAGAATACGGATGTCATATTGGAAGACTTCGTGCTGGTTGAGCATCAGTATAATGACATTGAGGCACCACAGGAATTGGAGACACCTTTCGATTACAACTCAGCAAATAATGTTTGGAAATAGTTTGATGAGAGCGGAGATGTGACAGAGACATCTTGGTTTGGCGACGAAAGTTGGGGTGATATGCATGTAACTCTTAATGCACAGCGCAATGGCAGTCACTATGTTATCACAATTCCAGCTACAACAGTTAACGACCAGTGGCATGCACAGTATGCTCTTCATCCAACGAATCTGGCTGTCTCGGCTGATGACACTTATGATATCTCAGTATGCGTAAAGACATCCAAGGAATTGCCTGGAATGACTCTGAAGATTACAGAGGATGGTGGCGGTGACGCAGACAACAATTACTTCATGGCTGACCGTGTGGGATTCAAGAATGAATATGTATGGAAGTATGAAGGTGTGAAACTGGTGAACCATAAGGAAGGTGGGGATCCACGTGATGCTGCCAGCATAGCTGTCGTCATGGACTTTGCAGGTGCCGAGGAAGGTACAGAAATAGATATCTATGATATCACTATAATAAAAAGATAATAATAATTGTTAATCGTCTCCTAGAAAGTAGAGAACACGAGAGAGAGTTCTGATGAAAGTAATCTTGTATTACTTATTCGCATGAAATCATCTCTCAAATTCTCTTCTTTCAAGGAGTATAAAAAAAATAGCCATATGAAGTCACTTTTTTCTTTTATTTTCTCAATAATATCTCTGCTACTTGTCTTTTCTTGTAATGATGAGATTACAGATATTTCTGCACCTAACGCTGAGTCTTTAATAGACCAAGCAAAACTTAAAATTCTTGCAATGGGATTAGATACAACCGATATTATGGATATAGATGGCTATTTCGTTGTGGAGAATGACATCCTGATAAATAAGGACAGTCTGCTTCAGTTTTGTGTAACACGCCAGTATAGCGCAACTAATACGGTAGCAACAGGACAGCGTATAACAATAGGTGTTGATGATTCCAAATTACTCGATTCATGGGCTCTCGTTTTACAAAGAGTAGCTTCTAATTACTCTAATTATACAGGGTTGGAGCTTCAATTCAATGGTTATAATCCAGATGCAGATATTGTAATATCAAAAGAGCCTTTGTCTTATTCGAATGTTTGTGCAGAAGGGGAGTTCCCTATTGCGACAAATGATAAGCCGGGAAAACATGTACGTATAAATTCAATGTTTTATAAGGATATTGATACGTTTCTTTCTTATGAAGAGAAGGAATTTCTTATGATGCATGAAATTGGTCATAACCTTGGTCTGCGTCATACAGACTGTGCGGTTAATGGAGAGGGCACAGGTAATATTGGAATGGTTAAAATACCTGGAACACCGAATATAGATTCTAATTCTTATATGAATTCAGGAACTTGTGGCTATTCATGGAATGGAATGCCTGAATATGATGCCGTGGCATTGAAATATCTTTTTCCTGTTGTTTATTGCACAATCCATTTTGAGAATTGTACAGGTATCTCAGATATAAAGTTTAAGAAGGGTATAGAATATGAATTAAGTAGGACACTAATTCCTAAAAAAGATGGGTATCTTTTTACAGGATGGCACCATGTTGAGAATGTTTATACGCCATTTAGTTATAATTATAAGATAAAAGGTGATAAAACTTTATATGCAAGATGGACTAAGAATAGTATTGTTAAAGAAGTAAAGTGTACAACTTATAATGGTGAGAACACACAGACATTTGAGTTATATACAACAAGTGTTGTTACGTTTACAAGTCAGGTTAATAGGGCTTTGAATACATGGTCAGATTTACGACTGCATAACGGAACCTATTCTAAATTAGAGAGAATAGAAGATAGTTATGATTTTAGTTTTATTATAGATATGAGAGGAACCGGTGAGATGGATGTTATAAATAATCCGCCTTATGCAAAGCATACTGAAAAATTTGTCCTTGAGAGTGGTAAATATATGCTAACATCTTCTTTGACAACTGAATTGGGTGAGCAAGATTGGGGTAGTGGAAAGCATGGTTCTGTAGAATCAACGATTTCTTATTATTAAATTATTACAATAAATAATGCATGAAAAATTTTATATTATTTCTATTTTCTTCCTTGCTGCTTTTCATATCTTGCAGCAGTGATGATAATGGTGGGCCAGAAGTGCCTTCTGGAGAGGATATAGCATTGAACTGCTCTCCTGAACAGATTGAAGCTTCTGCTGTAGGAGGCAACTATATCTTAAACGTAAGCTGTAGCCGCGGTGAATGGACAGCATACGCAGATAATAATTGTTCCTCATGGGTAACAGTTAAGGTTTCAGGCTCAACTAATTCACAAGGAACGGTGACCGTAACTGTGGCAGCGAATAAAGAAAAGGATGTCCGTACAGGTTCAGTAGTATTGAAAGCAGGAACAAAAAGTGTAACAATACCTGTTAAGCAGAATATGCCATTGCAGGTGGGAAAGGCTACTGTTTATTCCATTTCCAAAGGCGATGTCTCTCTTGTAGAAGTAAAATCTACTGGTAATTGGACAATAAAGTCCAATGACAGTTGGATAAAAGCAGAGGTTGCCAGAGGTGTTACAATAGGCGATATTACCGATGCTGATGGTGTACGTATAATCACGGAAGCCAACACAGAAATGACTCCAAGAACTGGTACAGTGGATGTTGTGAGCGGAGAAGAGAAAATTACGATAACCGTGATACAGAATTCTGCGGAGGATGCGAATATAGACACTCCAGAGGGCTATCACCTTGTTTGGCATGACGAATTCAACGATGGCTCAACCTTGGGTGGAGACTGGACACACGAGGTGCAAGGTCCAGGATGGGTAAATCATGAATTACAGACATACGTGAATGGCTCTGCTGACGGTAAACGTGTGACAGAGTTGGTTGACGGTCGTCTGCACATCAATTGTTTTAAAGGAAGCGACGGTAAGATTTATTCTGGACGCGTTTATGCAAAGGTTAAAGAAGGATGGACATACGGCTATATTGAGGCTTCTATCAAATTGCCTAAGGGCAAGGGTACATGGCCTGCATTCTGGATGATGCCAGTGCATTTCCGCTCATGGCCTGCTGATGGTGAGATTGACATCATGGAGGAAGTGGGATACCATCCCAACTATGTATCTTCGAGCCTGCATGCCAACGCCCATGTGCATTCAAATGGCACACAGGTGACTCATGAGATGTTGTGCCCCGGTGCAGAGGGAGAGTTCCATAAGTACGCAATAGAGTGGACACACGACAATATCACCACCTATGTTGACGGCAAGGTACAGCTGAGCTATGACAACCGTGGGCTTGGACGTGATGACTGGCCATACGACGATCCGTTCTATGTTATCCTCAACCTCGCATGGGGTGGTGACTGGGGTGGCTCGCAGGGTGTTGACGAAAGCGCACTGCCCGTGACCATGGAGGTCGATTATGTGAGAGTATTCCAGAAGAAATAAAAACAATAAAAACGGAAAATCAAAAATGAAAACAAATATCAATAACCTGATTATGATGGGCGCAGCTGTTTTGCTGACAGCCTGCTCAAGCAAGGATTTGTTTGATGAGAATGGATTTGAAAACAAAGCCAAGGCTTCTTATGCCGAGAATTTCGTCAAAAAGTATGCAAACGTGAATATGAACCAGAGCTGGGACTACAGTCACAAGCAGCCCAACTACAGGCTGGGTGGCGGCGGTGCCTCAAAGTCTGCGACACGTGCAGCCGGAGATCCATTCACCTATAGCGAGGATTATTATACTGTGGATAACAACACCCTGAAATGGATGAATGAGAATCTGGCAGAAGCGAGAAACAATAAACATCTGGGCAATCCTTTCTATATGACTGCACCAGGTAATGACTTCACCATCATTCCTATATATCAGGGTAATGCGTCTGCTGTTTGGAATCTCCATGTGGTAGTAGATGGTGAGGACTATAAGATTTGGACTAAACACCAGGGCATGCAGGTTATCCCCGGATACGGAGATGACTGGGTTGACCTTTCAGAAGTAGGCAATACTCTTGGCGCAAAAAATACCCGTAGCAAGGAGATAAGATTCTCAGGGCTGCCTGTAGGTGCCGAGATATATTTCTATCTTGAGGTGCCTAACGGTGCTGACGGATGGATGGCAAGCGGTGCTATGCAGTCGTCGCTGAATCACATGATGCTTGCCTTGCAGGATGTGCCACGTCCGGCAAATATAGATCCTGAGAAAGAAGTGATGATTATCGGCTGCGAGGATGCCGACCAGCATCTTTCTGACTGGGATATGAACGATGTGGTATTGCTGGTTTACGGTGATAATAAGGTGCCGAAGCCAATCGAGATTACCAATGAGCATGTTGAGGAGGTGACAACTGTGCGCTATATGATTGAGGACCTCGGCTCTACCGATGATTTTGACTTCAACGACATCGTGCTTGATGTTTCGAACATAACAGAGAAAACTGCTGTGTATGAAAATGGTAAGTTTAAGGAGTGGACAGACGTTTCTGCTCGTCAGGAGGCTGTAATCCGTCACCTTGGCGGCACACTGCCGTTCAAGCTTACTATCGGCAACACCGAGCTTGAGGAGCATGCTGGTGTGATGGGAGCCGACCCCAACGAGAGATATGAGGTTAGCGGTTGGGACATGAACAGACACAACATCAAGGTAGAGGTGCGCCAGAGTGTAAACACTGAGGTTTACAACACCATAGGATTCCCGAAGGCTGGCGAGGCACCGATGATTATCGCCGTTGACCCCTCACAGGGATGGATGGGCGAGCGTCAGAGCGTTCCCGAGAGCTGGTTCTATGTTCCTGAGGAATAATTTTGGATATTTGTAATTTTTTGATTTATACTGAGATTGTATTCAATCGAGGGGCGGACTGACTGGTGAGTCTGTCCGTTCCCGAGATTAAAAGTTGGAATACATGAAAGGAGAGGAAACAAAATAGGTACTTAAATTATATATGTTAAAACTTAAAAACAAGACTATAATGACAAAGAAATTTCTGCTTATTGCAATGTGCTTTCTCGGCATACTGTCGGTGGAGGCGAAAAAGGAAAAGAGCGGGTTTGTGACTGTGCAGGGTGAGAACCTTGTGCGCCCCGACGGAAAGAAACTGTTTATTCAGGGTACAAATCTCGGCAACTGGCTGAATCCCGAAGGCTATATGTTCGGATTCAGAAAAACAAACAGTGCATGGATGATTGACCTGATGATAAGAGAGGCTGTGGGTCCCGACTTCGCCGCGGAGTTCTGGCGCGAGTTCAAGGACAATTATATCACCCGTGAGGACATCGACTTCATCGCCTCGACGGGCGCAAACACCATCCGCCTGCCGTTCAATTACAAGCTGTTCACCGATGAGGACTATATGGGACTGACCGCCAACCAGGACGGTTTCGCACGTGTGGACAACGTGGTGGAGTGGTGCCGTGCCAACGGACTGTATCTCATACTTGACATGCACGACTGTCCGGGCGGTCAGACAGGCGACAACATCGACGACGGCTACGGCTATCCGTGGCTGTTTGAGAGCGAGGCAAGCCAGCAGCTCTTCTGCAGCATCTGGCGCAAGATTGCCGACCGCTACAAGAACGAGCCCGTGATTCTCGGCTATGAGCTGATGAACGAGCCTATAGCCCACTACTTTGAGAACAAGGACGAGCTCAACGCCAAGCTGGAGCCGCTCTACAAGCGTGCGGTGAAGGCAATACGTGAGGTGGATAAGAACCACGTGATACTCCTTGGCGGCGCACGCTGGAACAGTGACTTCTTCATGTTCAGCGACTGGAAGTTTGACAACAACATCATGTACACCTGCCACCGCTACGGAGGCGATGCCACCGCTCCGGCAATAAAGGACTACATCGACTTCCGCAACAAGACTGGACTGCCTATGTACATGGGTGAGATAGGACACAACACCGACCAATGGCAGGCTGACTTCGTGAAGGTAATGAAGGACAACAACATCGGCTACACCTTCTGGCCATACAAGAAGATTGACAACTCGTGCATGATGGGCATCAAGCGCCCTGCCGAGTGGGACAGCGTGATTGTGAAGTTCTCGGAGGCAGACCGCTCATCGTTCAATGACATCCGTGCCGCACGCCCCGACCAGCAAAAGGCTAAGGCGCTGCTCATGGAGTATGCGAGGAACGCGAGGTTTGCAAATTGCGTGAAGCAGGAAGGATATATCAAGAGTCTGGGATTGAAAGAATAAAGTATCCTAAGATAAACCACAAAGTATCTTAAGATAAAAGGCAAAGTATCTTAAGATAAAGTACAAAGTAATATATAGAGAAAAGATGAAGAAAATACTGACAGCTGCAATTTTGAGCGTAACTATTGCTCAGGCTGCACAAGCGCAGACTCTGCCGGTGTATCTCGACGAGACCAAGCCGGTGGAGCAGAGAATAGAAGACGCTCTGTCGCGCATGACGCTCGACGAGAAGATAGCCGTGATACATGCACAGAGCAAGTTCTCATCACCGGGTGTGAAACGTTTGGGATTCCCCGATTTCTGGACCGACGACGGGCCACACGGAGTGCGTCCCGACGTGCTTTGGGACGAGTGGGAGCAGGCTGGACAGACCAACGACTCGTGCGTGGCTTTCCCCGCGCTCACCTGTCTTGCATCTACGTGGAACCCGCAGATGTCGCTCATCTACGGCGAGGCTCTTGGCGAAGAGGCTCTCTACCGCGGCAAGGACATGATACTGGGCCCCGGCGTGAACATCTACCGCACTCCGCTCAACGGACGCAACTTTGAATACATGGGCGAAGACCCTTATCTTGCATCGCGCATGGTAGTTCCTTATATAAAAGGCATGCAGTCGAAGGGCGTGTCGGCGTGCGTGAAGCACTATGCCCTGAACAACGACGAGGAATACCGTCATCAGGTGAACGTGGCAGTGAGCGATCGCGCGCTGCACGAGATTTATCTCCCTGCATTCAAGGCTGCCGTGCAGGAAGCCGGTGTATGGGGAGTAATGGGTGCCTACAACCTGTATCAGAACCAGCACAACTGCCACAATGCCACAATGCTAAACAAGATTCTCAAGAGCAACTGGGGATTTGACGGAGTGGTGGTGAGCGACTGGGGCGGATGCCACGACACCGAGGAGGCTATAACCAACGGGCTCGACATGGAGTTTGGTTCTTGGACCAACGGACTGACCATGGGAGCCTCAAACGCCTACGACAACTATTACCTTGCCGAGCCTTACAAGAAGCTCATCAAGGAAGGCAAGTACACTGAGAAGGAACTCAACGACAAGGTGCGCCGCATACTGCGACTGTTCTACCGCACCACGATGAACCGCAACCGCGCACAGGGATTCCTCTGTTCTGAGGCTCACTATGCCACAGCCCGAACCGTTGCCGACGAGGGTATCGTATTGCTGCAGAACAAGAACGGCATTCTTCCCATGGCACTGACAGGTGGCAAGCGTGTGCTTGTGGTTGGCGAGAACGCCATAAAGATGATGACCGTGGGCGGAGGCTCTTCTTCGCTGAAGGTGCAGCGTGAGGTGCTGCCGCTTGAAGGCATCGAGGCAGTGTGCAAGGCTGCCGGAGCCACCTGCGACTATGCCCGCGGCTATGTGGGCGACATCAATCAGAGCTACAACGGCGTGGTGGTAGGCAGAGACCTCAGGGACGACCGTTCCAAGGAGGAGCTTATCGCCGAGGCTGTGGAGAAGGCAAAGGGTGCCGACTATGTTATATATGTGGGTGGTCTGAACAAGAGCGACTATCAGGACTGCGAGGGGCACGACCGCAAGAACATGGAGATGCCCTACGCCCAGAACGAGCTGATGGAGGCACTGCTGAAAGTTAACAAAAACTTAGTTTTTGTTTGCATCTCGGGCAACGCCATCTCGCTGCCCTGGAAAGACAAGGTGCCTGCCATCGTGCAGGGCTGGTTCCTCGGCTCGGAGAGCGGCAACGCCATCGCCGACGTGCTCACGGGCAAGGCAAATCCCTCGGGCAAACTGCCATTCACCTGGTATGCTGACCTCAATCAGGTGGGTGCCCATGCGCTCGGCACCTATCCCGGCACATGGAGAGACGGCGACAACAAGATTATCGACGAGGAATACAAGGAAGGCATCTACGTGGGCTACCGCTGGACCGACAAGAACAAGCAGCGTCCTATGTTTGCCTTCGGCCACGGTTTGAGCTACACCACATTCAAGCTCAGCGGCGCAAAGGCAGACAAGAAGGTGATGACCGCCAGCGACAACATCACATTCACCGTGAGCGTCACCAACACCGGCAGCCTTGCAGGTGCCGAGGTGGTGCAGCTCTACATACGCGACGTGAAGGCTTCGGTAGACCGTCCGCTCAAGGAGCTCAAGGGCTTCAGCAAGGTCTATCTGCAGCCGGGCGAGACAAAGGATGTTGCCATCACAGTGAACAAGGATGCCCTCAGCTTCTACGACGAGGCTACGGGTGCATGGAAGGCTGAGCCGGGCGACTTCGAGGCGCGCATAGGCAATGCCAGCGACAATCTTACACAGACTGTGAAGTTTACGTTAAAATAGTAATTAAGTTGACGAGTTGACAAGTAGACGAGTTAACAAGTTGTTAGCTAATACGTCCACTTGTCAACTCCTCTACTCGTCCACTCATTTACTCGTCTACTTGTTAACTCGTCAACTCGTCAACTTGTCAACTTGTCAACTTTATTATTATTTTTTTTTAACAGCAAGAAGTTGGTAAAGTTAAAAGAAAATTAGTATATTTGCGCACTAAACGACTAAAAACAAAAGCAATATGAAAAGAATCACAACCATTGCAGTGGCTGCGCTGACAGCGGCATCGGCATTTGCGCAAAAGCTGCCGATGAACGAGTATGTTGACCAGCTGATGCAGAAAATGACCGTGGAGGAGAAGATTGGTCAGCTCAATCTTCTGCCCGGCGGCGACATCACCACGGGAGCCGTAATGAACAGTCCGCTGGCACAGCTTACCGCCGAGGGAAAGCTCGGCGCTGTGCTCAACGTCAAGGGACAGGACAAAATCAGGGAATTGCAGCGCATTGCTGTGAAGAAGAGCCGCCTGGGCATTCCGCTGCTCATAGGGCAGGACGTGATCCACGGCAACCAGACCGTGTTCCCCATTCCGCTGGCGCAGGCTTGCTCATGGGACATTGCTGCCATTGAGCAGGGAGCGCGCATAGCCGCCAAGGAAGCCACGGCACAGGGAATAAACTGGGTGTACAGTCCGATGGTTGACATTGCCATCGACCCGCGCTGGGGCCGCGTGGCAGAGGGAGCCGGCGAAGACCCGTTCCTCGGCAGCCGCATCGGCGAGGCGCTCGTAAGGGGCTATCAGGGCAACTACGGCAAGGAGAGCGCAATGGCTTGCGTGAAGCACTTCGCTCTGTATGGTGCCGCCGAGGCAGGGCGCGACTACAACACCGTGGACATGAGCCGCGTGAGGATGTACAACCAGTATCTTCCTCCCTACAAGGCTGCCGCCGAGGCAGGCGCAGGCTCGTTTATGTCATCGTTTAATGTTGTTGACGGCATTCCTGCCACCTGCAACCGCTGGCTGCTCACCGACCTGCTGCGCAAAGAATGGAAATACGACGGTTTTGTGGTGACCGACTACGGTTCAATCAATGAAGCCATCGTTCACGGTCTCGGCGACCAGTCAGTAACTTCCGAAATGGCATTGAAGGCTGGCACCGACATGGACATGTGCTCAAACGCCTTTATCGCCCAGCTGAAGAAACTGCTCGACGAGGGCAGGGTGACAATGGCTGATATTGACCTCGCCTGCCGCCGTGTGCTGGAGGCAAAATACAAGCTCGGACTGTTTGACGACCCCTACCGCTTCTGCGAGCCGAAGCGCCTGAAGACCGACCTCTACACCGCCGAGCACCGCAAGGCGGCACGCGACATGGCTGCCGAGACCTTTGTGCTGCTTAAGAATGAAGAATGTAGAATGAAGAATGAAGAATCAAAGGGGAAGAATGAAGAATCGGCTGCGCCGCTGCTGCCGCTGAGGAAGCAGGGCAAGATAGCGCTGATAGGTCCGCTTGCCGACAACCGCACGAACATGGTGGGATGCTGGTCGACGGGCGACACTCCCGAGCTTTATTCCACACTGAAGGAGGCTATGGAGCGCGCCGTGGCGGGCAAGGCTCAGGTGCTCTACGCTCAGGGCTGCAACATCTACGCCGATGAGGATACGCAGAAGGGAGCCACCTTCGGCCGCCCCGTCCCCCGTGTTGACGATGCCAAGGCAAAGGCAGAGGCTCTCAGCATTGCAGCCGGTGCCGACGTGATAGTGTGCGCCATGGGCGAGATGGCTGAGATGAGCGGCGAAAGCTCATCGCGCGCCGACATATCCTTGCCTCAGGTGCAGATGGAGCTGCTCCGCGCCCTCGTTGCCACAGGCAAGCCTGTGGTGCTGCTCAACTTCTCGGGCCGTCCCACCCTCATGTCGTGGGAGGCAGAGAATGTGCCCGCCATCCTCAACGTGTGGTTTGGAGGCTCTGAGACCGGCGATGCCATCTGCGACGTGCTGTTCGGCGACAAGAGTCCCTCGGGCCGCCTCACAATGACCATGCCAAAGGCTCTCGGTCAGATACCTATATATTATAACCATCTCAACACCGGCCGTCCCGTGCCAGAGGGAGCAAAGGAGTACCGCAAGTATCAGAGCAACTACATCGATGTGCGCAACGACCCGCTCTATCCTTTCGGCTACGGACTGTCATACACCACATTTGAATACGGCAAGCCCCGTCTGAGTGGAACGAAAATGAGTGCTGACGGGAAACTTACCCTCACTGTAAACGTGAAAAACAGCGGCAGGTATGATGCCGACGAGGTGGTGCAGCTCTACATTCACGATATCTATGCCTCAGTGGTGCGGCCGGTGAAGGAGCTGAAAGGCTTTGAGCGAATATCGCTAAAAGCAGGTGAGAACCGCGATGTGGTGTTCACCATAGATGCTGAAATGTTGAAGTTCTACAATAGCGACCTGCAGTATGTGGCAGAGCCGGGTGACTTTGAAGTGATGGTCGGAGGTAACAGCCGCGATGTGCAGAGACTGAAGTTTACATTGGAATAGGATACTGGTAAGTGGAGCATTTTTTGTCTGCACTTATCAAAAAAAATTAATATTCCGTGCAAAGTTGCGTTATTTACAAAAAAATGATGTAACTTTGCACGGAATATTCTTAAAGTAATAACATCAATCCATAAGAGAATCATGAAAAAGAAACTGACAAAGGTGCTCGTACTCGGTTCGGGTGCCCTGAAAATCGGACAGGCAGGAGAGTTTGACTACTCTGGTTCACAGGCGCTGAAGGCTCTGAGGGACGAGGGGATATCATCTGTGCTGGTCAATCCGAACATCGCCACGATTCAGACATCAGAAGGTATTGCCGACAAGGTGTATTTCCTTCCAGTGAACACACACTTCGTCACTGAGATTATCCGCAAGGAGCGTCCCGACGGCATATTGCTGGCATTTGGAGGACAGACAGCCCTCAACTGCGGAACGGAGCTGTATCAGAACGGCACACTAAAGGAGTTTGGCGTGGAAGTGCTGGGCACGTCAGTTGAGGCTATTATGAACACCGAGGACCGCGACCTGTTTGTGCGCAAGCTCAACGAGAAGGAGCTGAAGACTCCCGTGAGTCAGGCTGTGGAGAATATGGACGACGCGCTGGCTGCCGCCCATCGCATAGGCTTCCCTGTGATGATCCGCTCGGCATACGCCCTGGGCGGACTCGGCTCGGGCATCTGCCGCGACGAGGAGGCTTTCCGCGAGCTTGCCGGCAGTGCGTTCACATTTGCTCCGCAGATTCTCGTGGAGGAGTCGCTGAAGGGATGGAAGGAGATAGAGTTTGAGGTTATCCGCGATGCCAACGACCACTGTTTCACTGTGGCTTCGATGGAGAACTTCGACCCTCTGGGAATACACACGGGAGAGAGTATCGTGGTGGCTCCCACCTGCTCGCTCACCGATGAGCAGGTCAAGATGCTGCAGGAGATTTCTATCAACTGTGTGCGCCATCTCGAAATCGTGGGCGAGTGTAACATCCAGTTCGCATTCAACGCCGTTACCAACGACTACCGCATCATCGAGGTTAACGCCCGTCTGTCGCGCTCGTCGGCATTGGCGTCGAAGGCTACAGGATATCCTCTCGCCTTCGTGGCTGCCAAGATAGCCCTCGGCTACACTCTCGACCAGATTGGAGAGATGGGAACGCCAAACTCGGCATACGTGGCTCCGCAACTCGACTACATGATTTGCAAGATTCCACGCTGGGACCTCACCAAGTTTGCCGGAGTGAGCCGCCTCATAGGCTCGTCGATGAAGTCGGTGGGCGAGATTATGGCTATCGGCCGCTCGTTTGAGGAGATGATTCAGAAGGGACTGCGAATGATAGGACAGGGCATGCACGGCTTTGTGGGCAATGACAACACCCGCTTCGACAATCTCGACGATGAGCTGCAGAACCCCACCGACCTCCGCATCTTTGCCATAGCGCAGGCTCTTGAGGAGGGCTACACTGTGGAGCGCATCGAGGAGCTCACCAAGATTGACGTGTGGTTCCTGGAGCGTTTGAAGCATATCGTTGACATCAAGCACGAGCTGCAGAAATACAACGGCCTCGACTCGCTGCCCGACGCTCTGCTGAAGGAGGCTAAGATAGCAGGATTCTCCGACTTCCAGATTAGCCGCTTTGTGTTGAAACCTCAGTCGGGCAATATGGAGAAGGAGAATGCACAGGTGCGCCGCCACCGCAAGAGCCGTGGCATTCTGCCAGCCGTTAAGCGCATCAACACTGTGGCAAGCGAGCATCCTGAGCTTACCAACTATCTGTATATGACCTATGCCGTGAGCGACTCCGACATTGATTTCTACAAGAACGAGAAGTCGGTGGTGGTGCTCGGCTCGGGTGCTTACCGTATCGGCTCATCGGTTGAGTTCGACTGGTGCTCGGTGAACGCCGTGAACACAGCCCGCAAGCTCGGCTACAAGTCTATAATGATCAACTACAACCCCGAGACGGTGTCTACCGACTACGACATGTGCGACCGTCTCTATTTCGACGAGCTGTCATTGGAGCGTGTGCTCGACATCATCGACCTCGAACAGCCCAAGGGCGTGGTGGTGAGCGTTGGAGGACAGATACCGAACAATCTCGCCATGCGTCTGCACAACTATGGTGTGCCTATCCTCGGAACATCGCCGACAGATATCGACCGTGCCGAGAACCGCGACAAGTTCTCCGCAATGCTTGACCGTCTCGGCATTGACCAGCCGGCATGGCGCGCCCTCACTTCCTTCGACGACATCAAGGAGTTTGTTGAGCAGGTGGGATTCCCTGTGCTCGTGCGTCCTTCGTATGTGCTCTCCGGAGCCGCAATGAACGTCTGCTATAGCTACGACGAGCTGGAGCGCTTCCTCGCCATGGCAACAGAGGTGAGCAAGGAGTTCCCCGTGGTGGTGTCGCAGTTTATGCAGGAGACCAAGGAGATTGAGTTCGACGCCGTTGCCGACAAGGGCGAGGTGATAGAGTATGCCATCTCCGAGCATATCGAGTATGCCGGCGTTCACTCGGGCGACGCCACAATGGTGTTCCCCGCACAAAACATCTACTTCTCCACCATCCGCCGCATCAAGAAGATTTCGCGCCGCATTGCCAAGGAGCTCAACATCAGCGGTCCGTTCAACATACAGTATCTCGCCAAGGGCAGCGACATCAAGGTGATTGAGTGCAACCTGCGTGCATCGCGCTCGTTCCCGTTCGTGAGCAAGATATTGAAGCGCAACTTCATCGACACAGCCACCCGCATCATGCTCGATGCTCCTTACGAGCGTCCCGACAAGAGCGAGTTCGACATCGACCGTATCGGCGTGAAGGCATCGCAGTTCTCGTTTGCACGTCTGCAGAATGCCGACCCTGTTCTCGGTGTCGACATGTCGTCAACGGGCGAGGTGGGCTGTCTCGGCGACGATTTCAGCGAGGCATTGCTCAACGCCATGATTGCCACAGGCTACAACATTCCCGGCAAGAACATTCTCGTGTCGTCGGGCGGTCTGAAGGGCAAGGTTGACCTCCTGGAGCCTATCACTCGTCTGGCACAGTCGGGCTACTCCATCTTTGCCACCGAGGGCACGGCAAAGTTCCTCGGCGAGAACGGCGTGAATGCAACAGTGGTAAGCTGGCCTGACGAAGAGGGCGACAACAAGGTGATGGATATGATTGCCGACCACAAGTTCGACCTGATTATCAATGTGCCGAAAAACCAGACCAAGCGTGAGCTTACCAACGGCTACCGCATACGTCGCGGCGCCATCGACCACAACATCCCTCTTATGACCAACGTGCGTCTTGCCAAGGCATTCATCGAGGCGTTCTGCTCAATGAAGCTCGATGACATAAAGATAAAGAGCTGGCAGGAATATAACGCGTAAGCTTTTATTAGTGTTCAGTGTTTAGTGTGGAGTGTTCAGTTTAATGACTTGACAGCTCCAACTAAACACTGAACACTTCACACTTCACACTAAATAATATACCTTTGCAAAAAACCGAAAACTAACGAATGAAGAATGATGAAAAAACTATTATTATGCATAATTATTTACGCAGGTATTACCGGAAAAACCGTTGCAAAACATAATATCGACTCTTTGATGAATGTGCTCGATAATGAAGTGGAGAATTATAACCAATATGTGCAAAAATATAATGAATCGATAACCACCTTTAAGGAAAATATCAGATATACCAGGACCGACCAGGAGCGATACGACCTGAACAAGCATCTTTTTTACAGCTATCAGGCATTTCAGAACGATTCAGCCCTGCACTATCTTAATGAATGCCGGAAATATGCGCAGAGGATGGGACGCAAGGACCTTGAAGGCGAGATATTGGCAAGGCAGGCATTCCAGCTGTCAACCGTGGGCATGTATTATGAATCGCGGGAACTGTTGCATCTTATTGATGCAAGCGTGCTCACCAAGGAGGGACGTTTGGAATATTATAATGCGAGGATTCATCTTTATCATGAACTGTCATATTATACCAATGTTGACTGGATAAAGAAGAAATACAAGGCGCTGGAGTGTAGGCTGATTGATTCACTGCAGTTTGTGGCAGACAAGACCGATGATGTCTATTACAAATGGAAAGGATTCTATTATTATGAGAAAGAAGAGTCGGAGAGGGCTTTAAAGCTGTTTAAGGAATGGGTGGACAGAGCGCAGCCGGGGTCACGCGAGTTTGCAACGGCTGCATTCTTCATGTATCTCATAAATGCACGGCTGCAAAATCAGGAGGAAGTGAAATACTGGCTCATTGTAAGTGCCATCACCGATATACGCAACTCTATAATGGACCAGGCTTCGCTGTGGACCTTGGCGAACATACTTGCTCAGGAAGGTGACGTGAAGCGGGCGCACAGTTATATAACCTATTCGTGGGACGCGGCAACGCAGTTTCAGACCAAGGTGAGAAGCGGGCAGATTTCGCCCATTCTATCGATGATAGAGACTTCTTATCAGACAAAAATCAGAGAGCAGAACATGTGGCTCACCGTTGCCGTGGTCGTGGTGAGTCTTATGCTTATACTTTTCATCGGGCTGCTGTGGTATGTCAACAGGCAGCGCAAGCATCTGCACAGCACCCGTAATGAGCTGCGCACCATCAATGATGAGTTGCAGAATGTGAACACAGAGTTGAAGCTCAGCAATGTGAAGCTCAACGAGTCGAACCGTGTGAAGGAGGAATATATCGGGCGTTTCCTCAGCCTGTGCTCGCTGTATATAGATAAGATTGAGGAACAGAGAAAGCGCGTGAACAAAATGGTGAAGGCAAAACAGTATGACGACCTTTATAACGCCACACGCACCACTGAGATGAAAAAGAAGGAATTGGAAGAACTCTATTCCAACTTCGATGCTGCCTTCACGCATCTGTTTCCAAACTTTGTAGACGAATTAAACGCGCTTATTGCGCCCGAGGAGCGTATAATGACAAAAGACGGGCGGCTCACTACCACCATCCGTATTTTTGCGCTCATACGTCTTGGCATTGACGACAGCAACAAGATTGCGGAGTTCCTTAACTACTCTGTTCACACCATATATAATTATCGTGTGAAGATACGCAATGCCGCCCTATGCGACAGGAATGAGTTTGAGCAGAAAATAAAGGAACTGGGACTGTCAAGTGAGGAAGCATAAAAAGAGGGTGTGCTATCTCTTTACACTCATCATAATCTCCCGCAATTCATCGGCTGTGTTGGCACGCAGCATGGCTATGCGCGTCTGCCGGAAGTCGGGAATGCCCTTGAATATTGGTGTGGCGGCAAGATGGCGGCGTGTGTGCAGGATGCCGCGATACTCGTCAATCCTGTCAATGTTTATCTGCAGCTGCTCTAACAGGACGTTCAGTTTCCACGCAAAATCCATGGTTTCATCGGGCTGTCTGCCGTCAAGGTAGTCACGTATTTCCTTGAATATCCACGGTCTGCCAAACGTGGCTCTGCCAATCATCACGGCATCCACGCCATACTGCTCGAAAGCCCGTTTGGTGGCTTCAGGGCTGGTTATGTCGCCGTTGCCAATTATTGGAATATGTATTCTCGGGTTGCGCTTTATCTCGCCGATAAGAGTCCAGTCGGCATCGCCTGTGTACATCTGCGCACGGGTGCGCCCGTGAATGGTCAATGCCTCTATGCCGCAGTCCTGAAGCTGCTCTGCCAGCTCAGTGATTATCAGATTGTCGCTGTTCCACCCCAGGCGGGTCTTTACTGTCACAGGCAGCTTTACGGCTTTCACCACCTCACGCGTTATCTCCAGCATCAGCGGAATGTTTTGCAGCATTCCTGCACCTGCGCCCTTGCCTGCCACTTTCTTTACAGGGCATCCGAAATTAAGGTCGATAACATCGGGCTTCGCCTCCTCCACTATCTTTGCCGCCTCTACCATTGCCGCCACGTCCCTGCCGTAGATCTGTATGCCCACGGGGCGCTCCTCATCCTTTATCGTGAGCTTGCTCACTGTCGACTTTATGGAGCGTACAAGAGCCTCGGCGCTCACAAACTCGGTGTAGACCATAGATGCTCCGAACCGCTTGCAGAGCAAACGGAAACCAATATCCGTAACGTCCTCCATCGGAGCAAGAAATACTGGCTGGTGACCTAAATCAATATCGCGAATCTTCATGTTAATTACGAATTTGGAATTATGAATTACGAATTGTCGGCTAACGCCGATGAAGAATTATAAAATTTAGAATTGTTTCGTTTGTGCTACGATAAAAGGTAATTCGTAACTGAATAATTTATAATCGCAGCGAAGCGAGAATAATTCGTAATTCATAATTCCAAATTCGTAATTAAAAAGAAAGTCGGGGTGAGCAGGCTCGAACTGCCGACCCCTACGTCCCGAACGTAGTGCGCTACCAACTGCGCTACACCCCGATTAACTTTCTTCTCTTGACTTAAAGACACTCTGGAAGCTGATATAACTTCTGTGAGTTGCTGCCTTTTATCAATATATAATAGCCTTGCGGCTGTTCTTTCTTTATTGCTTCTTTCACCTGTTCCACATCATGGAATTTGCGCAACGGTGTCTGGGCTTTCTCAAACTCTTCGCCCACCAGCCAAATGCTGTTTATGCCGGTTTTACCGATGAAATCGACAATCCGCTGATGCTCTTCACCGCTTACGCTGCCAAGCTCGCCCATACTGCCGAGGATTGCCATCTTGGGACTTACGTCCATGTCGCGGAAGTTTGCAAGTGCCGCCATCATGCTTGTGGGGTTGGCGTTGTAGGCATCGACAATCAGCTTGTTGTGCTCTGTCACCTCCAGCTGCGAGCGGTTGTTCGACGGCTTATAGTTGGCAAGTGCGTTGTTTATTGACTCTTCGCTCACACCGAACCGTCGTCCTATCGTGATGGCTGCCAGCATATTCGATATGTTATATGAGCCTATCAGATGGGTCTGCACCGTGTGCCACTCTGTATTGCTGCCCTTCCAGCGGAATTTCAGGAACGGAGCACAGGATATAACCTCACCCCTGACATCTAAGCCTTCCTGCTTGTTCACGCCATATCTTATCAGTTTCAACCCATCGGCAATGCCTGTAAGATATTGGTTGTCGGCATCGATGAACACCTCGCTGCCAGCCTTTCCGCGCAAATAGTCGAACAGTTCGCCTTTTGTCCTTATCACTCCTTCAAACGAGCCGAAGCCAAGCAGATGAGCGCGTCCTACATTGGTTATCAGACCGAAGTCGGGCTCAACCGTCTCCACCAGAGTCTTTATGTCGCCCGGGTGGCTTGCTCCCATCTCAATCACGGCAATCTCGTGCTCGGGACGTATGCGGAACAGAGTCTTCGGAACTCCGACATCGTTGTTGAAATTTCCTTGTGTGTACAGTACGTTGTATTTTTCGCTGAGCACGGCTGAAACCAACTCCTTGGTTGTCGTCTTGCCGTTGGTGCCGGTGATGCCGATAACGGGAATGTTGAACATTCTGCGATGATGGCGCGCCAGCATCTTGTATGTCTCCAAACAGTCGTCCACCAGAATACAGCGATTATCGGTGGCATATTCAGCTTCGTCAACCACTGCGTAGGCGCAGCCTTTTCTCAGTGCCTCCAGCGCAAACTTGTTGCCATTGAACGATGCTCCTTTCAGTGCTATGAAAATGGATCCTTCGGGGCAGTCACGGCTGTCTGTGGTAATCACAGGATGAGTCTGATAAATCTTGTATAACTCTGCTGTTTCCATTCGAAGTTCAAAATTTCGGCGCAAAGGTAACACTTTTTTAGCAATCTACCAAACAAAAGATGATTTTTTTATTGTTTTTATGAAAAAAATGTGTAACTTTGCACCCAAAATTATTAATCACATATTTTATATTAATATCACAGACATGGCATACAAGCGTATTTCGGCTGTCGAAGCCGCTTCGATGATTAAGAACGGAGAAAACATCGCCCTTAGCGGATTCACTCCCTCGGGAGCCGCCAAGGCAACCACCAAGGAGCTTGCCAAGATAGCTGCTGCAGAGCACGAGGCAGGCCGTCCTTTCCAGGTAGGAATATTCACTGGAGCTTCCACCGGTCAGAGCACCGACGGTGACATGGCAAACGCACAGGCTATCAAGTACCGTGCGCCTTACACCACCAACCCTGACTTCCGCAAGCATGTAAACATGGGCGAGATTGCATATAACGACATTCACCTCAGCCAGATGGCGCAGGAGCTGCGCTATGGATTCATGGGCGAGGTCGACTGGGCTATACTTGAGGTGTGCGACCTTGAGGAGGGTGAGACCACATGCCGCGCCTACCTCACATCGGCAGGAGGCATAAGTCCCACAGCCGCACGTCTGGCAAAGCACGTGATACTGGAGCACAACACCTTCCACAGCGCCAACGCAAAATATTTGCACGATGTCTATGAGCTGCAGGACCCGCCATACCGTCAGGCTATCCCCATCACAAAGGTGAGCGACCGCATCGGTGTGCCTTACGTTGAGATTGACGCAAAGAAGATCGTAGGTGTGGTGGAGTGCCATATCCCCGACGAGGCACGTGCCTTTAAGGACCTTGACCCGCTGACAACTCAGATAGGTCACAACGTGGCTTCGTTCCTGCTCAGCGACATGAAGCGCGGCATAATCCCGCAGTCGTTCCTGCCGCTGCAGAGCGGTGTGGGCACAACGGCAAACGCCATCCTCGCAGCACTGAGCCAGGACCCGAGCATTCCTAACTTCAACATCTTCACCGAGGTGCTTCAGGATGCAGTGGTGGACATGATGCTCGAAGGCCGCGTGCTCGATGCTTCGGCTTGCTCGCTCACCGTCACCAACGACTCGCTGATGAAGGTGTACGACAACATTGACTACTTTAAGAACCACCTGACACTGCGCCAGAGCGAGGTGTCAAACTCTCCTGAGCTTATCCGCCGACTGGGCGTTATCGCCATCAACACCGCCATCGAGGTGGACATCTACGGCAACGCCAACTCTACACACATCAGCGGCACGAAGATGATGAACGGTATCGGCGGCTCGGGCGACTTTGAGCGCAACGCATACATTTCTATATTCACTTGTCCTTCAACAGCCAAGGGCGGTGTAATCAGCTCTGTTGTGCCGATGGTGAGCCACCACGACCACACCGAGCACGACGTGAACATCATCGTGACCGAGCAGGGTGTTGCCGATCTCCGCGGCAAGAGTCCTATGCAGCGCGCACAGTGCATCATCGAGAACTGTGCTCATCCTGACTACAAGCAGCTGCTGTGGGATTACCTGAAGATAGCAAAGGGCGGTCAGACACACCACTGTCTGCCGGCGGCATTCGCCTTCCACGACACTCTGGCACGCAAGGGCGACATGAAGCTCACCGACTTTGCCGAGTACGTGAAGTAAGTGTTCAGTGTGAAGTGTTTAGTGTTCAGTGAGGAGTGTGAAGTTTTACTTAAACACTGAGATAAAGCGACAGATACTGCGTTTTGTGATTGTGGGGCTTATTGCCACCGCAATCCAATACGCGGTATATTTTTTGATGCAGCTTGTGCTCAGCGGGCATCTTGGGCTGAACATCAGCATGACCGCGGGCTACATCGTGAGCGTTGTATGCAACTTTTATCTCACCACTTATTTCACTTTCAGCAGCAAGGCTTCGGTCAGGAAGGCGGCGGGCTTTGGCTTTAGCCATGTCGTGAACTACACCCTGCAGATAGCTTTCTTCAATCTTTTCTCTTTCCTCGGCGCGGGTCGCCTTGTGGCACCGGTGTTGGCAATGGGCTGCGCCATGCCCGTGAACTTCACCATCCTGCATTTTGTGTACAGCAGGAAAGGGCATGCAAAAGACTCTTAGCCGCGCTCAAATCGGCGATTCAGGATTCTAATTCGCCGATTTACGTCACGCAAACGGCGATTGGTGGACTCATAATGCTTGTTTATTCAGTGCAAAGGTACGGAATTTTAAGTTCTCTGTGTCCGACATTGTCCGTAAATGTCCGACAAGCCTATTTTGTGGACAGGTTGGACGGGTTGGACAGGTATTTTCGAACCCTATGGGATTTACGTGTCACGTGTCACCACGATTTTTAAACGTTCCCGCCCGCCCGCGCGCGTGAAGAAGTTGAAAATACCCGTCCAAGTTGTCCACTGGCATTATTCCATGATGCACTTGTTTTGCCTGGCAGCTTGGCGTAGCCGCTCAAGAAATCAAAGTCGCTGAATTGATGCCAAAGGCATGGAAAAGAATAAAAAACATTAAAAAAGCCCCCATATTTATCCAATTCTTCACTCTTCATTCTTCATTCTTCATTTTTTATATTAATTTTGCACCCGAAAAGCTCAGGGCCTTATAGTTCAATGGATAGAATAGCTCTCTCCTAAAGAGTAGATCCGAGTTCGATTCTCGGTGGGGCTACAAGAAGCGGGAATATGCCAAAAAACATATCCCCGCTTCTTGTTTTTGCTTATGGCGTGTTCCTGACACGGTTTCAGGCTGTATTGTTTACAGGCTCTGCATATCGTTGAGCTTCTTGTAGTAGCCGTCCTTTTGCAGCAGCTCGTCGTGCGTGCCCCGCTCCACTATCTGCCCTTCGTGAATAACGTAGATTTCATCGGCACTCTTTATGGTCGACAGACGGTGGGCAATGGCTATGGTGGTGCGCGTCTTCATGAGTCGCTCCAGTGCGTCCTGCACCAGCCGCTCGCTCTCGGTGTCGAGCGCCGATGTTGCCTCATCGAGAATCAGTATCGGCGGGTTTTTCAGTATGGCGCGCGCTATGCTTATGCGTTGGCGCTGTCCGCCCGACAGACGTCCGCCGCGGTCGCCCACGGTGGTGTCCATGCCGTGCTCGCTGTCCATTATGAAGTTGTAGGCGTTGGCTATCTTTGCCGCCTCGGCTATGCGCCGGTCGAGGTCGGTGCGGTCGGCATCCTCGGCAACGCTGAATGCGATGTTGTTGCGGAAACTGTCGTTGAACAGGATTGCCTCCTGATTGACGTTGCCTATGAGCTGGCGCAGGTCGTTGATACCCACGTCCTTCACGTTGATGCCGTCGATGAGCACCTCGCCCTCCTGCACGTCGTAGTAGCGCGGTATGAGGTCCACGAGCGTGGACTTTCCGCCTCCGCTCTGTCCCACGAGCGCCACGGTCTTGCCTTTGGGAATGGTGAGGTTGATGTTGCGCAATATCCATTTGTCGGCATAGCGGAACGACACGTTGCGGAACTCTATCTGATGCTCAAACGTGCTGATGTGCTTGGGATTCTCGGGCTCGGTGATGGTGTTCTCGGCAAGCAGAATCTTGTCGACACGCTCCATGGACGCCAGTCCCTTGGGAATGTTGTAGCCCGCCTTTGAAAACTCCTTCAGCGGATTGATGATGCTGTAGAGTATCACCATGTAATATATAAATGTGGGTCCGGAGAGCCCGTAGCCGTCGAGCACGAGGATGCCGCCAAACCACAGCACTATGACTATCATCACCGTGCCTAAGAACTCGCTCATGGGGTGAGCCATCTGCTGACGTATGTTCACGCGCATGATGCTGTTGCGGTAGTTGGTGTTGATGGTGTTGAAGCGGTCGTTCATCTTCTTCTCGGCGCAGAATGCCTTGATGATGCGCAGTCCGCCCAGAGTCTCCTCCACCTGGCTCATGGTGTCGCTCCACAGAGCCTGTGCCGTGATGGACCTTTGCTTCAGTTTTCTGCCCACATAGCCCATGAGCCAGCCCATGATGGGCACGATGAGAAGCGTAAACACGGTGAGCTGCCAGCTGATGAACAGCAGTGTGGCGAGATAGGCGATGATGAGAACGGGATTCTTGAACAGCATGTCGAGCGATGACATGATACTGTTTTCAATCTCCTGCACGTCGCCGCTCATGCGGGCAATGATGTCGCCCTTGCGCTCCTCGGAGAAGAAACCGAGCGGCAGGGCGTTGATTTTGCGGTAGAGCTGGTTGCGTATGTCGCGCACAATGCCCGTGCGGATAGGGATGATGGTTGCCGACGAAAGGAAGTAGGCACCGGTCTTGAGAAAGGTGGTGGCAGCCAGGAACAGTCCGATGCAGAGCAGGGTGGTGGTGGGACCGATGTCGCTTATCATCTGCGACACGTAATAGTTCATGTTGTTTGTCGCCACCTCTTTCAGGTCGGCGCTGCCCCATGCCATCACCTCGGTGGCACGCTCTGCCTCTCCAGTCTGGAACAGAATCTGCAGAATGGGTATTATGGCTGCAAATGAGAATATGTTGAGCACCGCCGACAGGATGTTGAACACCACCGACCACACAAGGTACTTCTTGTATGGCGGGATGAAGCGGCGGAGCACATTTAGAAATTCGCGCATAGTGATATTGGGTTGTTGGGTTGTGGTTTTATTCCGTTACTGCCTCGCCGAGCAATGTGGCGCTTGATGAACCGGTAATCCTCACCTTTACAGTCTCGCCGATGTGATGGCTGCCCTTGTCGAATACCACCATCTTGTTTTGCTCAGTACGCCCGCACAGCTGCTCGCGGCTGCGCTTGCTGTAGCCTTCCACCAGCACGTCGAACACCTTGCCCTCATCCTTCTTGTTTGCCTTTGCCGACATCTCCGTCTGCAGGGCGATAAGCTCATTCAGACGGCGTATCTTCTCCGCTTCGTCCACATTGTCGGGCAGATGCTTTGAGGCGTAGGTGCCGGGGCGCTCTGAGTATTTGAACATAAAGGCGGAGTCGTAGCCCACGGTGCGCATGAGGTCGAGCGACATCTGGTGGTCTTCCTCCGTCTCGCTGTGGTAGCCCACGAAAATGTCGGTGCTCAGTCCGCAGTCGGGTATGATGCGGCGTATTGCCGCCACACGGTCGAGATACCACTCACGGGTGTATTTGCGGTTCATGAGTTTCAGTATGCGGTCGCTTCCGCTCTGCACCGGCAGATGGATGTGCTTGCACACGTTGGGCATGTCGGCTATTACGTGCAGTGTTTCGTCGCTCATGTCCTTGGGATGGCTGGTGGTGAAGCGCACTCTCATGCCGGGCACTGCCTCAGCCACGCGGCGCAGCAGTTCGGGGAAACGTATTTCCTTGTTGTCGCTGCCCGTAAACTGATAGCTGTTGACATTCTGCCCAAGCAGTGTCACCTCCTTGAAGCCGCGCGCCTCAAGGTCTTTCACTTCGCGCAGAATGCTCTCGATGTCTCGGCTGCGCTCTCTGCCGCGGGTGTAAGGCACGATGCAGTAGTGGCAAAAATTGTTGCAGCCGCGCATGATGCTCACAAAGCCGCCTATGTGTGCTCCGTGTAGACGCTGCGGCACAATGTCGCGGTAGGTTTCGGTGGTGGACAGCTCTATGTTTATTGCCTTATGTCCGGTCTCTGCCTGGGCTGTTAGGTCGGGCAGTGACAGATAGGCATCGGGACCAGCCACAAGGTCGGCATGATGATTGTTGAGCAGGTCTTCCTTAGCACGCTCAGCCATGCAGCCCAACACACCGAGTATCATCTTGTGTCCCTTCTTGCGCTCGGCGTTCAGGGTGTCAAGACGGTTGATTATCTTCTGTTCTGCATTGTCGCGCACCGAGCAGGTGTTGAGAAACACCGCATCGGCATCCTTTATGTCATCGCACACTTCGTAGCCCGCCATCTTCATGACCGAAGCCACTACCTCACTGTCTGCCACGTTCATCTGGCAGCCGTATGTTTCAATATACAGTTTCTTCACTTTATATTTCTTATTTTTTATTTTTATCAATAGTCTTTATTGTCTTGCCGTTATACTGTTTCAGTCGTATGCCTTGGGGCAGCAGCTGGCGGTAGTCTGCATGGATTTCAACAGGTGATTCTCCGTTGACGGTGACACCGCTTATGGCGCTTCCTGTTTCCATAAACTTGAACGAGATAAGTCCGTCCTCACTCTCGGCAATGCCGGTAATGGGCTTGCCCATATACTTGCTGCCGCTGCTGTTGTCGTTGAACAGATGTGCGGCAGGTGTGGAGGTGTCGGTAAGCTCGGTGTTGCCCGTTGTTCCCGGATATGTGTCGCCGGCAAGGCTGATTCTGGAATTAACCGCAGAATTGTCGGCATGTATTATGGTGCAGCGCTGGTGCGAGATGTCTGTGTTCACAGTGTTGTTGTACCATTTATTTTCATCGTAGTCGACGTGTGTCACCAGCAGCCCGTGCCCCGGCAGATAGGTGTCCCAACCCTGTTGCTGGCGGTTGTCGAGAATGTAGTACTCATCGGCATACGCATCATTATATATAATGTATCCCGTGTTGCCGCTGTCGAGCGATGCCATGCCCTGCACGGTGGTGGCTGCAGTCAGCTCCGTGGGAGTAGCCCATCCGCACAGCCACCGCTCGTATGTGGTATAGTTGCACGGACATTCACCGCGTGTGTGCGCACCGAGATAAGTACCGTAGTCCATGAGGCTCCACCGGCTCATGCCAAAGGCTTTGTTATCTTGTGTGTCGTATAAGTCGGGCAGTCCGAGGCAGTGGCTGAATTCGTGGCAGAATGTGCCTATCCCGTCAGGAGTACTGCCGGTATTGTTTGCAAGCTCGCTGGAGCAGGCATAGACATTTATTCTCTTTCCGTTGTATTTTTGTATATTCCAGCCCAAATCCCACTGATGAGGCCATATCGTCTCCGGGGCGCCTCCCTGCGATTCGCCATATCCGGCATACACCACAAACACCATGTCGACATTGTCGTCGCCAAACCAGTCGTATCTTGAATAGTCGACATCAGCCGATGCCAGCTGGCAGGCTTCCTTGACCATTTCTCTTGGATTTTTGTCGCTGCCGCTGTTGTCGTTGCCGCCGTAATATTCCATGTTTTGGGTTAAGGTGTAGGGACCAGCCACATCGAAGGTGAGATTGAACAAGCCGTTGCTCTGGTCGGAAAAATATTGTGACACACAGTTGTGGCAGTCGTTCTCCGAATATCCCTTTTCATTCAACATTCTTTCATAGTGCTCCTTTGGCGAGGGAATGGTGAAGGCATTGTCCTTAAAGTTTACGAGAATCACAAGCCCGCGCTTGTTGCCCTCGTATCTGACAGTCTCGCCAGCTCTTGTCCTTATGCCTCTGTTTGCCCTTGCGGCATTGCGCCTTTCTACGTTTGCCCGGCGTATATTGCTTATGTCGTTGCTTATGTCGCCGCGTTTCACGATGAATGTTCTCTCCTGTTCTGTTCGCTGGCTGTTACTGTGAGCCATAATGTCTGAAGCAACAAAGCTGCCGCCTTTTATGATGGCGTGATAAAAGTCACCGTTCTCTGCCTGTATCAGCGGCAGACCGTCGTCAGTAACAAAATAGTGGAAATGCTCATCACCGCGCTGTGACACCACAAGTTCAGTGCCGTCGCTCTGCCTGACGGCAATCTTTGTGCGTTTTGCCGGCGCGGCAAAGGCATTGCCCGCGCACAGTAACAATGTGGCGGCAACTGCTATTCTGATTACAATCTTTCTCATTAAAGTCTTTTTACACAGAGTCAATAACTTTGTATCATTCGAGCAGCTTAATAAGTTCCTTCACGCCTTCCGACGCACCCTTTTGTATGTGGGTGACCCCGGGAATGGTCATTCCTACTGACGGGGCAGGGTCGATGAGATATATCGGCGTGCCGTCTTTTACGTAGTGTGCCAGACTTGCGGCGGGATAAACCACAAGTGACGAACCGATTATTACGAATATGTCGGCATCAGCCACCCAGTCTATTGCTTTCTCCATGTTGGGCACGGCCTCGCCGAAGAATACTATGTAGGGGCGCAGGAGTGAGCCGTCGGCAGCCTTTGTGCCAGGCTTCACCTCATAGTTGTCGGCAGTGAGTGTCTGCCAGCAGGCGGGATTTTCCGTATCTTTGCTTGAGCACACCTTCATCAGCTCGCCGTGCAGGTGGAGCACCTTGGTAGAGCCTGCCTGCTCATGCAGGTTGTCAACATTCTGTGTTATCACTCTCACATCGTACTCCTTTTCCAGCTCCACCAGCAGTCTGTGACCCTCGCATGGCTTTGTGTCGGCGCACTTGCCGCGGAGCATGTTGTAGAAGTTGGTCACGAGCGTAGGGTCGGCAATCCAACCCTCATGCGTAGCTACTTTCTGTACGGGGTAGTTTTCCCAAAGTCCGTCGGCGTCGCGGAATGTCTTCAGACCACTTTCAACAGACATTCCCGCACCAGTCAATATCACGAGTTTCTTCATACTAAAAGGTATTTATTTTCTTAACGTGTCAAAAATTTGCACAAAAATACTAATTTTTTTTCAAATGGTGCAACAAAATCAAGAAAAAATAGTATCTTTGCACGTTTTTATAACGAAAGTAAGTATT
>ENA-OYXX01000020-OYXX01000020.1-human-gut-metagenome-genome-assembly--contig:-NODE-20-length-66513-cov-7.959689_pt1 | contig 66513 bp, 58 predicted proteins | sample MGYA00243976_ERZ653434 | MGnify/ENA primary metagenome ERZ653434 (study PRJEB26926, sample SAMN06165112) | human gut metagenome | biome: ENVO:00009003; feature: ENVO:2100002; material: ENVO:00002003...
CAGATGTGTATAAGAGACAGGTGCCATTTGAGATTTCAGACCATAGTGGGAACGGAGGTCTGCGTAAAGCGCTTTATTCAAGGACGCTTGATTCAGGTCATGTGTCCGGAAGACATAAGCAGCCACATAATTGCAGGCCTTTCGGTAGGTATCCATTGTTTTGTCAAGCAACACTCTATCTTCGCCAGTAGTGATAATTTGGACTTTTGCCGTGATGGTGAATTGCATATTGCACCTCCTTTCAAAATTCACTATAATAATTATAGCATATCGATAGTGAAAAGGAAAGCACAAAATGCAAAGAACTCGTTATAACAGAAAGAATCGAAGGAAATATCTCTTGAAAGCCCATTTGGTTCTTGTGACAAAATATCGAAAAACGCTGCTGACCGGCGATATTGATAAGACAATAAAGGGATGTATTGCCGATACCGCTAAGAACAATGGCTGGGAAATCGTAGCCATGGAAACAGATAAGGACCATGTTCACATTCTTCTGAGCTACGATGCGACAGATAGAATTTGCGACATTGTAAAAGTCATTAAGCAAACGACAACGTATCAACTCTGGGCCAATTACGAAAGACTTCTCAAAAAGCATTATTGGAAACAACGTATTTTCTGGTCTGACGGATATTTCGCTTGTAGTATCGGAGACGTATCATCAGCTACTATTGAGAAATACATAGAAGAACAAGGTTAGACGAAGAAACCGGCGCTTCCTCCCATCACCGAACGGTAATGGGTTTCCGCGCTACAATCTTTATGAAGAAAAGGCGACAAGTTCTTCAGGAGAACCTGTCGCTCTTTGGTTATTCAGTCGTTTCTTCGCACAGTTGCTCCTTGAACAGGACACTCATGTAGTTGCTTCGACCATAAAGCACGCGGTCGATATAAACATCGCTGCTTTGCGTACGGTAGAACACCATGTAGTTGCCACAGACAAGAAAGCGATAATCTGTTCCGACATCTGCAATCGAAGATAATGGGGTGCCCATCGATGCAAAATCTTTCAGCTGGTCAACAGCATCAATGATACGACTTATCACCCGCTCCGCTGCAGAGCGGTTTTGTAGGTCCGATACGATGTAGTCCCAAATATCATCCAAATCACGGAGAGACTCAGGCGAGTAATGAATTTTATTCTTCATTCGCTCTTGCGCGGAAGTGCGCCCTCATATAGTCCGGTGTCAACCAGCCCTTCGTCTCTCCAGAGTGCCGGCCCTTCGCAAGCTCGTTCATCAGGCGGATGGTCGCCTGTGATTTCTCATATTCCTGTATGTCCACGATGGCATACCGCCCACGCCCATTCTTCGTCAAGAAGACGGGAGCGCCCACAGCCACATCGTGCAGGACTTCGCTATAGTTTCGCAAGTCAGAAATTGGTTTAATGTTCGGCATATCTATCAGCTCCCTTCAAGCATAGTATAGCCTGTTTTGCTGTAAAATTCAACGGCAAATTTGCAGCAATTGCATTACCTGAGTCCTATCTGATATCGGTGGAAAGGAGCCATTTCACAAGCCTGTGACAGTTTACGAACACGCCACCATAAAGAGAAACTTGGAACAGCGTTACCACAGATGGCGGAGATGAACTACATCCACAGGACTGCCGCAGGAAAGAACTTTTGGCTGTGTCGGCGGAGCAATGCCGGTTTCGCACCACTGGAAAACCATTTTGCACATGGGTTCTGTTGCAATCTCACATCCCCAAATACTTGACAAGAACGAAGGAAGACACAATCCGTGGTGAGGTAATGGCTGTAAGGGATAGTATCTGCCGGAGATGGGGCGCTGTTCACCACTCTCATAGATTCTATGCCACGACTGCACCATATCGGAGAATCCTCCAGTTGCAACTAAGTCGCAAGTTTTACAACAAATCAGGGTGCTATAGGGAGGAGATGGAGCAACGCGGGTCTTTGCAAATCGCAGGAGAAACTGCTGCAGAAAGGGAGTTGTCCCATTGCTGACAACGAACCTCATCAAAAATTGTGTATAGGTTCGTCCGTATTTTCCATCCGTTCCATAATTTGCACAAAATTCGCTTTGGCTTTTGTGAAATACTCCGTGATTATCCCATGCCAAGTGAGAATATGAAAGGAATTTCCACAGCCTTACCCCCTGCAAGCATTGCTATCACACAATTTTTGCGAAAGTTAATGCGCCATGCCAATCGACCTGCAGAGAGACTCTCACTCTAACGGAGATAGAATATCTGCAACTGCAACTCAATCCACAGACATTGACAAAAAGAAGGCAGCCTATCGTTCTTCTATGACGATAGGCTGTCTTATCTGTTGTTATGCCGCAAGCTGCTGCAGAACCCGCTCGAATGCCTCCTCGGAGATTGCCAGAGGCTCTCCATCTACCCATGCCTGGTAGACAGGGGCATCGTTCTCGGGAAGTCCCTCACAGTCGCCATTCCACTCGTCTATGAGAGAACCGACGGTATCTGCTGCCAGCAGATACCGCTTTTCTGCCGTGTTCTGTGTCAGCAGCACAATACGATAGCTCTCCAACAGGGTATCTCGGATTTTCTCGAAAGACCCTCTGGTGAAAAAACGACACACAATAGATACTCGTTCTGTTTTTGCCATAGATTGTAACCTCCAAATCGTTGTTGGCGCCATTATAGCATTTGCTTCACAGAAGTCAATAGATTTCCGAAACGATGAGGAAAATGTGGCTTATGATGAGAAAAAAGTTGCAAAATGACAAATATATTGTACATCAGAGGAGGCACAATTTTTGATGAGGTTACGGGCAGGTTTATCGAATTTACAATAGGGGTGTGTCGAAAAAACACCACACCTCTCTTTTTTGAGACAAAGGTGTGGTGTTCGTAGTCTGAAAAAGGAGCGCGGCCTGACTGCGCACGGGCGGATACCCGCCGCCCGGTTACAAGCACAGCCAAGCCGCTTGGAGGTGATAGTTTCTGACACCCCAGCTCCAATGATGTCAGAAACCGATGAAAGAACTCCTCCCATAATATATTTTTCTAAAAGTCATCCGTCAAGCGATATACCGCATTTTGCTCAGTTATGTCCAGAAAATTGCTCAGTTTGGTACGGTTTCTTCGAAATAGGAACACACCTCAAAAATGAAATGAGTAATGTAGAAAGCTCAAAAAGCCAGTGATTGCAATGGTTTCCAGGCACGTGAAAACAACCTCATCAAAAATTGTGTCAACCGCCTTCAGCGTTGACCTTATTTTTTTCACAAAATCCTGGGAAAATCTGGGGAATACGCCCCAAAAGGGAAATTCAGACGCCGTCCATATATTTTCGAGCCAATTCTCCAGAACTGAGCGTAGAGGAGCAAAGAGAATCCAAACCCATCGCTCAGTTCTGAACCGTCTCCGTCGGATTAGACTCCTTCCCAGTCAAGGAAATTTCCATCTGTTGCAATTTCACATCCCGTTTCTATTGCATTTTCGCATCCTCTGTGAACCAGCCGATTGCACGCTGCTGCAATTTCACATCCGCCGAGGAGCCGGCAATACCCAAGAGGTCTTCGTCCGCATCCGGCGCGTTCAAACCATGGAGGCTCTATCTCAGTTTCCTGTCTGCATCTCCGGCCCAATGTGCCAGTTTTGGCACTTGACAAGGTCCATCTCCGATGGGGCATACAAAAATTTCGTTCTGTTGCATTCTCACATCCCCATTTCTATTGACATGGGGTATCATCTATGCCTACCGGCAGATTCCGCTGCACTTATCATCCAGATTGGCCAGTATTTTTTTGCGCTATTGCATTTTCATATCCTCGAAAGGAAGCCTTTTATCCGAGTATAAGGCAAAATAATATATTTGACTCTTGCGAAGTCCCTGCAGCCACTACGCCATACAGAGCCAATGGAATGAAGCCAGCAGGCGGAAAGAGAAGAATTGGGGGCACGAAGGTAATATAGGAGCTATACAGAGGCATGGACGTATCCACAGATTCCGCAAAGGGACATAGCGACTACGAATTAAAGCAGGAGAGGGCAGCAATAACAGTAGCGCGAGAAGGGAAAGGCTTTACCCTGCGAAACCTGTCGAAATGTGGGAAGAAAGCATCGCGCACAAAATGGACGACACACAATTTTTGATGAAGTAAGACGATTTGGATTTTTCGAAGCAAATCCTCAGAGCTGACAGCAACCTCGTGGCGCCGGCACGAAACGGAAAATCTGCACGCTCAGTTCTGAGTATCTCCGCCGGAGATGGACTGTAAGGCATAGAAGAAGCATCAGGGCACACAATGTCCAACTTGGACATTCGCCAGCATGGCGGAGAAGACGTGAAACGGCGGAGATGGACGCCTGTGTGATAGTGTAAGCGCAGTGAAAAATTCTTGTATCGCCATTCCGAATGTGGTATAATTTACGCATATCTTAGACGACTCTTTTGCTGCGTACTGAAGGCTTGCGGCAATGCAATTTTAATTTGTTAATCGGGAGGTATAGAGCAATATGGACAAAAACACTCCATTGGATGTAGAGCTTGCCGATGTACGTAAACATCTCATTCAGAAAGCGGGAAACGGGGAAAAACTGAGTTCAGAAGAAAAGTATTTTCTTGACATCCTTGAGGTATCTTTGGCAAAGAAACGAGACGAGCAAGCCAAAAAAACAGCGATTCCGTTCATTGAAAAACTAAAGAAATGCAATCCTTTCATAAAGGACGTGTTCCGCGACACAACTTACGCCGAACTCTCCTTGTGGTGCATCGAGGTTCCAGAACTTTCCGGAGTTCCAAAGGACGAAGCTGTTGAAGAGCCATATGGCTGCTGGATAACGACCGATAACAACATGACATACGAAGAAATGTGCCGCCTTTTGGAAAACGTAAAGTCAGATAAGGATATTCTGATGCTTTCAACCACGCCGGAACCTGCTTTGGCAATTTCTAAGGTCACTCCCCGTTGGAAGTCGGAAGTAAAACAAATTCGGAAACAGCGTCATGAGTCATAAAGCAGAACACATAGGTTTTCTCATTTCACTTTGTAAACATTCTTTAACAGCTGCGATTGCGGAGGCATACCATGGGATTATTCTCGAAGAAATCGAAAAAAGAAGACCCTGTCACGAACCCTGTCTTGGAAACGATGAAAGAGCGGCGGACAAACGCTGCGCCAGCATCCGTTCAACAGGCACCGCAGCAGAACCAGCAGGGAAGCGCGAATGTTCTCCAGCAAGTGATGCTGACGCCGCCTGACCTGTATTCTATGCCCGTATGGTCATGGGTTTGGATTGAGTGCATTAGCCCGTTCGACAATCCTCTGCAGCAGTCTGCATACTACCGGAAGGTTCCTGAAAAATCGGGCAACATCAATGACACTTTCTTCTGCGGATACCCCGGATACGTCTTCGGTTTCAACTATGCGACCTATGGGACAGAGTGGGTAGCCTACAAATATCAGCCTTGACAATATGACTTCTGAAAAAATGCCTTGAGCAGAGCCTATATCCTTCTACCAAGAGCGGTGGCATCACTTAGATGCTGCCGCTCTTTTTTCTGCACGGAACGAGTTGAGCCACGCGGATTTCTCAAAAGGCACACGCATTAGACGAATAAAAAACAAGCAAAATCTTCTTGCACTGTATTTCCAGTTATTCGATTCTGCGATAGCGGCGCTCCTGGCGAACTGTCAATACGCTTAAAAGCATTGAAATACAATGGATATGGCGCAATGCGGAATATCCTATTCTACTGAAAATTATATTGACATATTTATTCCAAATGTGGTACTATATGCTCACGTCTTAGACACATACTCATGAAATACGAGTATTCGCACTACGGCGGCAAAAATAGAACGGAAAGGAGTGTTGTACTTTGGACTGTCATATGAAGTTTTCTCTGAACGTCAAAGCGGACTATGCCTGCTTTTCTGACCCTATTTCTAAGGTCGGTGGCGAAAGACTCTGCTACCCAGTTCCTACTTACGATGCTTTAAAGGGCGTTGTTCAAGCGGTTTACTGGAAACCCACGTTGGTCTGCTACATCGACCGCGTCCGCATCCTGTCTCCCATTAAGATGGAAACGAAGGGCATGCTGTATCCGCGTTATGACGAAGGACTTCACGGGGACCGCGCATACGCGACCTACCTCAAAGATGTGAGCTACAACATCGACGCACACTTTGAGTGGGACATGACCCGCCCGGACTTGGCACAGGATAGAATTCCTGAGAAGCATCTGAGTATGATGGAACGCGCCATCGAAAGAGGAGGGCGCCGAGCGCCGTTCCTCGGGAAGAGGGAAGCCGGCTGCTATGCAGAGGTTTCTCGCATTAAGGATATCATGGAGGGCGAATGCTGCTACGACTATATCCCGGAAGTCAATTTCGGCACAATGGTTCATGGCATTTCCTACGCGGATAAGAACTACGAGCCCGTGACGTCCTTAACCGACGTAAAACAGCCGGCCGGTAAGCAGTTTGTCCGCCTGTGGGATGTTGTTATGCGTAACGGCATCATCGAATTCCCTCGTCCGAATGAAATGAAGCAGTTCTTTGTCCGCGATGTCCAGTTGAACCAGAAGGGATATGACTTGGGCAAGAACATCCGCAGCGTAGAAGAGGAGGCAGAGAAGTTTGGGCTGGATTAAAACTCTTTCCGACACCTATGATGCCTGCCAGAACCTCATTGGCAGCGTAGACCCTTCTTCCTTTATCTACGATAATAAGGGCAATAAGGTGCGTGAGCTCCGGCCCTTGACACCACTTTATCACTGCGTGAAAAAGTGTGAGTATTTGCTGACTGTCGATACGAAGGGCAATTTCGTCGATGCGCGAATCCTTGAGAGAAACGAAGCTCAGTATTGTATCGTCCCCTGCACGGACGATAATGAGTCTCGTACGAACTCTGCAGAGAAGATGCCCTTCCCGCTCCACGAAGATATCTGTTTCATCACGTACAAAAACATGGAAAAGAAGCCCAAGGGCAACTCTGACCATGAGCCTGAGGAGCGCCCATTCGAGGGCTTCCCGAACGTGTATATGGCGCAGATGTATGACTGGATTCATTCCGATGCGTTCCGTGCCGCCAGTCCTGAGGTGCAGGAATGCATCCCGCCCGTCTACGAGTACCTGAAAAAAGGTACGCTTATCGATGACTTGGCCAAAGCCATCCCTGAGTTCGCAGACGGTGTTGTAAATAAGCCGAAGGAAACCCTTAAAAACTCCGTGAAGTTCGCGGTGAAGGGCATGAAGAACGACGGTCCCGAAGACCTGAGTGAGAACAAGTACGCATGGGAGGCATGGATTTGCTATGCGACTTCTCCCGTCCGGCTGGACGACTACCAGCGCCGCGTAGGGCAGGCAGAAGCTGCCGCAAACGGTGTGGAGTACGAAGAGCAGAAAGAGAAGAAGATGGTCGTTCATCGTGGTGTCTGCTACGCAACTGGTGCTGAGGATGTCCCGTTGTATACCAAGGGTCCGAAGAGCATCGTGCGGCAGGGCGATAATGCGAAGCTGCTGCCTGTACAGTACGGCACGGCAGATGCTCCAGCAACCGGTAAGTACACCTTCCTGAGCGAATATTTCAGGTCCAGCGAACAGGCTATGACTGTCAGTAATGAAGCGGTTCAGAAATCTACCATTATGCTCCGCTGGCTGTGCGACCATCAGGGCTGGGCGCCTGTATTGTCCGGCGGCAATCAGGTCCTCGTTGTTTGGGACAAGCTGAACCCTGCCAGCATTTCTCCTGCCACGCTGATGACTACCGATATTGTGAAGCCGTTGGGTACGCAGGAAAAAGCTGCGAACTATGAGCCGAACAATATGGTGCAGAAAATGATTTGGCGCGAGTGCAACGGCTATGAAGTGGATGGCATTTCAGAACTCAGCAAGGACATTGTCGTTATGATGCTGGAGAACACATCCACCGGCCGCTGCGCTATCTCGTACTACAACGAGATTTCTGCCGATGATTTTCTGCAGGGTGCCATCAACTGGCATAACTGTGCGGGCTGGGGCATTGCAGACTACGACACGGTGGATATGATGCTCCGTGCTCCCTCTGTTCGTGACATGCTTCTGGCTATCCTTGGTGATGGTTACTGGAACAGTAAGTCCACAGTTGCCATTGTCCCGAGATTTTTCGAGGCTCTCGTTAAATGCGTCAACAGCATCCAGTCTCCTGTCCCGATGCACTGCGTCAATATGGCATTTCTGAACTTGAAGCGTTCGATGTCCTTTATGGCGAATGTGGGAGGCAACTACGAACAGGCCAGAAGAAACCACCGCAGAGCGTTGATTGCCACCTGTGGCATGATTCGCCGCAATCTTAATCTTGTAGGAGGCGAGCACATGAGTGCTATCATTGATTTTGAATGCACAGACCGTGACTACCTGTACGGTCGGGCATTGGCATACTTCGATAACATCGAAGAGTGGGCACAGAATGCCGCAGCAAAGACTCGCGGCGGCGGCAGCAGCCGGCCCACGAACGCATGGAAGCTGATGACTGCCTACTATGCGCAGCCTGAGGCTACCTGCATGCGTCTGATGAAGTTCATCAACCCCTATGTGACCCGTCTGTGGGAATATCCTTCCCTGCATAAGAAGATGGATGACCTGAACGGCATCATCGCAAACATCGGCGGACGCGGTGGAAATAACCCGCTCGGTCCTAAGGGTATGCTGGGCTATTCCGCACAGCAGGAATACTTCCGTCTGCAGCGCATTTCCATGGCCCACAAGGCTGAGGGCGACAGCGATGTTGACGACGAAGGTAACTTCGAAATCTGATACCAATTCAGAACTCATTCGCATTCCGGTGTAGAACGCGAAAAAATTTATGTGATAAAGGAGTATTTTTTATGAACCGTTATGATTTTATGGCTCTGGTCGTTGTTAATGGCGCAAACCCGAACGGTGACCCCCTCGGCGGCAACATCCCCCGCACTGACTCTCTGGGTTATGGTGAAATGAGTGCCGAGTGCATCAAACACAAGTTGCGCATCGCTATGGCTATGGCTGCCAACGGCGAGGTCGATGATGATGGCAACTGCGACACCATCCTGCTGAGCGGCGCCGACTACGGTGATAAGGACAACAACACCATTGGGGACCTGCTGAAAGACATCCCCACCAAGAACCGTACCGTTTCCGATATCGCCACCGACCTGTACAAGAGATTCCGTGACGTCCGCCTGTTCGGCTTCCTGTGGGCTGCCAAGGGCGGCGAAGGCGGCAAGGGTGTGTCTGTCGGCATCACCGGCCCTGCTTCCATCCAGTCTGCAAAATCCGTGGCTCCTGTGGCGCCCGTCATGACTCAGATTGTCAAGTCCATGTCCATGGACAGTAAGAAGAGTGACACCATGGGCAGCAAATACCGCATTGACCGCAGTGCCTATGTTATCAAGGGCAGCGTTTCCCCCTATCTGGGCGATAAGAGCGGTCTGACGCAGGCTGACGTTGAGGCTCTGAAAGATGCTCTGACTAACATCTTCACCTATGATGCTTCTGCGGCTCGTCCCGCCGGCACCATGGAAGTTGCTGAGCTGTACTGGTTCGACGCAGGCTCCAAGTCCGGCCGCCTGAGCACCGCTGCTACGCTGCGTACCGTGGATGTCCAGCCTGCAGAGCAGTTCCCCTTCTATGCGGCGGAAACTCACTTCGAGAAGCTGCCTGACAATGTGACTGTCGAACATTGGCAGGATGGCGAATGGAAAACCGTGAAGGGTTAATCTCTCTCCATTAACGGTTATCCCCCGGAGGCCTATCGGTCTCCGGGGGATAATTGGAATTTTCCTTTTCACTTCGGGAGGTGATTTTGTGGCAATAGCAAAAGCAGAATGCATCTGCAGTGAGTGTGGTGAAGCCTTCGTCTGCCGCTCGTTCCGTCATAAAAGAGCATTTGCTGACAGTTTTGAAGATTGGGGCGAAGAAAACGTTGACCTATGCCCTGTATGTAGAAACAGGCTGAAAATGGCATCGTGGATAAACGAGGCCCGTTACTGCGTCAAACTGTCCCAAAAGCTGCACCTGCCGCCTCTTGAGGGGTCACAGAGCCTTATTATGAGCGCTGAGTACACTCGTGTCCATATTTTCGAAGCTGGACCGGACGCAGGGGAAGAAGAGTTCTTTGACTTCATTTTCGAAACCTGCACTTCTGCCGGCTGGTGGGCGGCGCATAAATCTGCCAGTTCGATGAAGGATTTGATATTCCTTATGAAGTATGCTCCCAAGGATAAACCACTTTTGGCAAGATGGAAGCGACTGCAGACTTCCTCGTAATGTCGCCGTGCTTTGCTGAGCACGTGAGTTTGAGCTTCATCATTTGGCTATTAGCCTTTCCGCTTTGTTGACGCTCCGTTTAAGGGCGCGAGTTTGAACGCGCCTTATTTTCTGCAGAAGGATGCAAAAGCAATGTTTTGCCAAGGAGGGAACGTGAGTTGTGCCATCTACCCGTGCTGTCCTGAAGGGGTGAGAAGAGTTGCTCCACGCAGGGGCATGAGTTTGAGTGGAATTCCAAACAACAAGGCGGACGTGTCTACGGAACCGTCCCCAAAAGGATGCGTGAGTTTAAGCGCCTATGTGGACAACGAGTCGGACGTGTCTACAGTCGGACCTCACAGGGGTACGTGAGTTGCAGAAGTAGTATAGGAGACCTTGCAACGGAGGTGATGTTTCATGGACAATCTTATCAGATGGGCAGGACTGCTATTTATTGTTATCGCAGTCGCCCTCATTATCCCGGCAGCCGTTACATGGCTGAATACCGTCAAAAGAAAGAACCGCTGCACAGAACTTGTCGAGGCGACTGTCATCCCTACGCGAAAAAAAGATGGTAGGGAGTTCGTCAATTACATGTACGACGTTGGAAACTACAGCTACATACACCAGGAGGAAACCTACGCCATTGCATGGAACGACTTAGAGCCAGGCACGACAAAGCAGCTTTACTATAACCCAAATGACCCAAGTGAAGCATTTGACCCGCAAGAGCACCATCTGATACTGAGTTTCGTATTCCTTGGGCTCTCTGCGCTGTTCTTTGCCGTTGGCGCCTTCCTGTATTTCTGAAAATGTCGGAACAATATTGGAATTGGGCGGAACATTTTCGTAATTGAATTAAAAGAATTCTGTGTTATAATTGTTTCATGGAAAATTGTTGAGACAGCTCCGTGGTAACTTTTGTAGCCATGAAGCTGTCTTTTTGCTTTAAATTTAAAAAATGGAGGAGAAAACCGTATGAGCAAGAAAGTCAACGTCTATTCTGCAGAAACAGCACTTGGCACGCTGGAAGTTCGGGGTAAACAGTTATTCGTACCTAAAAACAAAGGTGATATTCCTGACCCGCTGGTTATTGCGTACAATATGGAATTCTTGCTCAACGGCGAAAAATTCGCCGAGTGCGGCATCTACCAAATCACAAAGGACAAGAAGCAGGGATTTACTGATGTGCAAGGGGATTCTGAGGAAGTCCTTCTGTATTGCGATGGGCAGGACGAAGACCTCGGCGAGATTGCATATCAGCTGTTCCATAACTCGGTGGACCGCCCCGACCTGCCAATCGACACGTTCATGCTCCTCTCTGACTTGACCTTCGTGTCTACCAAGCCCGACCTCGCCATGGAGTGCATTAAGGGCATCTTCCACAACCAGCACGATTTCGACGCAAAGCACCCGGCTCGGTATGTTACATACATCGAAGAAGAAAAAACGACTGCGTTCGACCAGCTCAAAGCTGCTGGTATTCCGTTCTTCTACTGCAACGAGCCGATGTGTGTCACAGAAGACTATGTCATCGCCGTCTACGATTGCAAGGCATTCGAGGATAAGAATTCGCTCGATGCAATGAACGCCATCGAAGAAAATCCTGAACCTGATGAAGACGAAGCGGATTGAATGTCCAACTTGGACATTCTGAAAGGGGAGATATCGTTTTGAGCATTCCGAGCATCATTGCAACTGTCATTATCCTGGTCATCTGCGCGGTCGTGGCATTCTTTGTGGTAAACCTGCGCCTTTCCGATAAATACGCCGAGAAACAGGTTGTTGTCGGCACGGTTCTCTATTGGCAGAAGGGAAAACTTCCGAAAACAGGACAAGCCTGTATTGCCTTCACGAAATCCGGTAAGCCGATGCAGGTCATGTCATCTATTATTCCTGAATGGAAGAAACCGAAGATAAACTCCAAGAACATGTGGACCGTCTACACCTACAGACCTGGCAAGAAGCCTGCGTATTCTCTGGCCAAGCCTGGAAACCGGGTGAGAAAAGAAAACGAGCAGAAGCCTGCTCTTAAAAAGTAATTGCCAAAAAGCAGAGGCTGCACCGGAAGGTATAGTCTCTGCTTTTGGACGCTTCGTTCAGAACCAAGCGGCTGCTTTCACCCGTATACGCTCAGTTCTGGAACCCTAAAAACGAGAGGAGATGGAATATGTTTGACTTCAAGAACTTCTTTAAAAAGCGGCGTGGGAAGAAGGCTGACTATGACTTCCTGCCCCTATTCTTTTGGGACAGGGGGCTGTCAAACACTGCGAAAATCATCATGTGCATCGCTGCTGGAGGAAAGGCCAATCGAGAGCGGTCGCTGGAACGCTTGAAAGAGGCGTTTCCGGCGGATACCGTGGAGTCCATCCGTGAAGCCTTTGAGCAGCTTGAGCGCTATGGCTACCTGTCTACGGAGCAATACAAGGGCGACTATGGTGAAATCCGTGTTGACCATCGCCTCTGCAACTGCCCAACGACACGGCTGCCCAAGTTGGTCACGCCAACGGGCGCCCCATTGGTCCTAACGCAATCTGCTGTTGGTATGTACGATAAAGCGCGTGACCTTGGATTTATCGCAGAAACGGGAAAAGACACGACCTATCTGCTCTATGATGCGTTGCGCATCTTCACAGCCGTGGAGAATACCTTAGAGCCGGATGAAAAGGTCATTCTGCCTCTCATTGGCACGGAAACCAGCCGTGTCAATATTCCAGCAACAGATATGGCAGCTTACCCGCAAGCGGTCATCGCTGTTATTGTGACGACCCACAAGGTGATTATTCTGCAGGAGGACAGTTTCGTCCAAGGGCGCCGCGATGGTCTGGCTCGTTTCATTCCGAAAGGCTTCAAGGAATTTGACGTTGTTTCTCTGGACGAGGTCTGCTCAAGAATCACCTTCAAGTTCAAGGAGCCCGAACAGTGGGGAGACAGAGTCATTGTTGACCTTATTACACCCTTTGCCCTCGACCGCTTCCCTCTGTATTACAACCAGATGATGGGCTTTCTGCCGCCGAATTCAGAAATGCCGAGACTGTCCTATTTCCATGTGTCACACTATTCCTGATACCTAAGAATCAACACCATCTCACTTGGACATGGCCATTGGTGACCAAAACTTAAAATTTATCTCCGCAGGTGGTCTGCTGACTGGCGGAGACGGACTATCTATTCACAAAGGAGGAAGCGGAGTTCATCTCCGCAATGAAACATGAAATTCTTCAAGAAATTACTCGTCGCTACCGCTATTGGCGCCGCTGCTGGCGCTGCTTGGTACTATCTTACCCAGCGAATGGACTCAGGCACGCACAGCAGCTCCATCTGGAGAAAGTTCGATGACTTCGCCGATACATCTCTCTGGAACCATACCGTGCGCTCTGAGAAGGCGGCGAATGGGGAAACCCCATGCCACTATACCAACAGCAACCATGTCAAGAACGAAGAAGAGGAGGGAGGCTTCGTCCCTGAAACACCGCTTCAGACAAAGAACGTGTCTCCTGAATGTGAGGCTATGGCCGATTCTGTAAAGGCAGAGAAACAGCCGGAAGGTACAGAACCGAGTCATGAAGAAGACGCTGCTCCTGAAGAGCCTGCTGCGTCGGCGGATGAGGAGGAAGATAAGGTTGTTCTGCCTCCGCTGGATGATGAAACCAAGGAGAAATTCGATATGTGAAAACGCTGGAACTCCCCGCTTTTCAAATATTTTTATGCAAGGACGCATAATGGCTCTCTATAGAACAAGTCCTCCGGGTAATTACTGTCCGGAGGGCTTTGCTCATTTTGTAGTAGAACTTTCTATAGTGCAATTTTGAACGGGTTTTCTGTTTACTTGTAAAGCAATCATCGCATGAAGTGCTTCATATTCAGGGCGTTGTCGCTCGTATTCCTCCGCAAAAGCAGGGTTCGTGAGCTGTTTATCCAGATATTTTTGCAGGTCACTCATGAAAGAGTCTCCTTTCGTAGTCGATTTTACATTTGAGTGCTAAATCCAATTAAGTTGAGTATCGCTTGACAACGCACATAATATGTAATATTATTGTAGTGCATGGAGGCGATGTATAATGGATACCAATATGACATTTCGAATGGACTCCGAAGTAAAAGCCCAAATGTCTGCTATCTGCGCTCAGCTTGGCATGACAACATCGACAGCATTTAACGTATTTGCTAACGCCTTTGTTCGTGCAAAGGGGATGCCCTTCGCCGTAACTATTCAGGAACCGACGCAGGTGATTCCAAAAGAGCAGATACTTGCAGATACTGACCAAATGCTCTCTGATTTTGCTGCGGATTACAAGAGGATGGCGGAATGATTTGGATTGGAGTAGATGATGTTATTCTGATTCACGCCCGCGTTATCCAATCATCTGGTGGCTTGGATGGGTTGAGAGACCGTGCAGCCCTTGAGGCTGCTGTTTCTGCGCCGCTTCAGTCATTCGGTGGGCAGGACCTATTTCCGACAGAGATTGAGAAAATCGCACGGCTTGGGTACGGACTTGCCGCCAATCATGCTTTTATTGACGGAAATAAGAGAATCGGCGCAATGCTTGTGCAGCTGCTCTTAAAATGGAACGGCTACCAACTGGAACTGAAAACGGGCGAACTTGCAGATATGTTCATTGCCATTGCAGATGGAAGCGCAGACGAGGCCGTTCTCTTACGTTGGATTCAAGCTCACTTAAAAATTTGACATCGTCCGAAGACTCTCTATAATAGAAAGCGGAAGAGCGCTGCGACAAGCGGTTTGCTCGATAACAGTTTCTTAGTAAACCCTAAGAAACCGTCACTTTGCCGAGTGGCGGTTTCTGCTTTCTACGCTGATTGCATTAGAATTTTGGCGTTTATACTTGACTGTGCCCGCCGTCCTGCTATAATGGAAATAGAAAAGGGCGCTGCGACAAGCGGTCAGCTCTGGTAAGTTAGAATTTCAAAGCGAACCTTGAAACCGTCACTTTGCCGAGTGGCGGTTTCTGCTTTTCACAATAATCGTCACGGTGAACCGTCCGATATGTAATGTGATACGCATAGACAGCACCCCCTTTCGGGTGGTGTAGCCAACCGCCTGCCGTTCGTGCAGCGCCTAACAATATTTTACCAATTCTGTAGCTTTCTGTCAACAAAAGAGGAACACAGCTATGTTCAGCAAATAAGGTGGAGATGAACATTGGTGCAGAGTGCCTCTTTCCGTGAAAGGTTCCCCAGGCAAGATTGTCCGGGGAACCTTTTCTCTTTAGGAGTTCTCTTTGCGGGTTCACTTGACGGAGGAGATGGGCGGAAACGAAACAATTCACACACTCTTTTAGACGATACCCGATGCGCCTTGCACGACCGTCCAATATATGCTTAAATATAACTATATTAAAAACGGCAAGCTACTGTCTGCGTCCATATGAGAGAGGTGTTCCAATATGTTTCTAAGCCCCGAAGAATTTAAAAAGCTGGTCAGCAAGAACCCTGGCATTCGCATCCGTGAAAATAGGCGGCCACAAACAGCTTCTGCTGTACGTATACAGGACAGCGACATTGCAGACGAAGTAAAATCGGGGAAATACAAGAACGTTAAGGTCTATGTCCATGCCAATGGGCTGGTCTCCCATAAGAAGGATATCGAGAAGAACGGGAAGGTCATAGACATCTATGACTCAACCAAGGAATATCTGCGTGGCTGTGATTTGAAAATTCTGGAGAGAGCGGGGAAGATACGCTCTCTGCAGCGGCAAAAGACTTGGAAAATCCTCGACGCATTTACTTACCAAGGGGCAAAAATCAAAGGCATTGGGTACAAGGCAGACTTCCAGTACGAGAAAGAAATCGATGGGGCGTGGGTCACTGTTGTTGAGGATGTGAAGCCCTACGACGAGAAAAGTGGGAAGTTTCGGACTACAGAGGCCTTCAACCTCAAATGGAAACTGCTCAAGAACCAATACCGCGATATACGTTTCGTTCTCTTCTGATGCGGGTATCTGAAATTGTCTTTCAGCGGGGTTGCCGTATTGTTCCATATATGGTATGATTTATTCATACAATGGACGAGAAAAGGAGAGTAATCAATGAGCTACAATAAGTACAACGAGTTTATGTTGTGCCGCTACAACTACCACGGCGGGCCGTATTTTATTAGCAGAGACATTGCAGGAAACTGCGTTTTGCGATTGGAAAACGAGGATGGAGCAGAATTGTTCGCCGCCGAATTAGACGATGGCACTAAGAACAAAAAGAACGAGCGCGTCCACAACGCGGTGCTGTTGATGGACAAGATTGATGAGCTGACAGTAAAGGCAAAATAAGCCGTTCTGTGCGTATTTGTGAGATAGGGGGTATCTGGATGCCTGTAACCATACAGGAAGCGGTACAGCGGCTGGAGAAAGAGCTCCTACCGTATTCTGAAAAGACGCGGGACAAGCTGTCCCGTACAATGGTGGTTCGGCTGAATTCCATGATGGATGCTACGGCCATTGAGAGTGTTGGCATGCAAATGAAGTGGGACGTATGCTCTTTCTGCCCGAAGGATGCGCTCAGCCTCTTTACAAAGCCGAAAAACTCTAATGCCGGATGGTCCGAGGAAACAGCGATTCTCTTCATCTGGGGCAAAGAATGGAAAAATATTTCTGGGTTTGAGGTCATGAACAACGTGAAAAATCGCTTTGTCACATGCCCTGGATGTATTCGGCGCGTCATCGTGCCAACAGTAAAATTCAAAGGCTGCCCTGCCTGATAGCGTTCTAAAAGCGGAGTGATTGGATACACCAATCGCTCCGCTCTATCTTTGCTTTCGGCCAATCATCCAGAACTGAAAGCATGGAAATGTCTATCCTCTCCGTGTGCTCAGTTCTGGAGAGCAAAAGTGACATCTTGTCAGCCAAAATGCCCGCAGAATGCGCTGTTCAGTACACAGAAAATTAACAATTTCCTTGCATTTTGTTCCACAGTTGGTATAATAGAAGAAACTATTCGTTCGTTTATTAGATAATACTCTGAAATTACGAACAAACAAAACCGAGCAGGAATGAAAGTAGGGTGCCTTTCCCCAAAATTGACGCCACAAAACGGCAAATAGCAACTGATGTTGAGCGAGCGTTTCCTCCCAAAAATTCGTTGCAAAATACCTCATTTGTGCAATCTGCCAAATCGCTGCTTAAGCCATTATGGGAGGCAAAATAGAGTGCATTTCCCCAATTTTTTGCGGGAATGATTTGAACCTTCCGCAAAAGGCAGGCTACCATAGAGCGATAGATTGCAAAAGAATGGGAGCTTAAAAATTGGGGTCGTTCATTCCACTCAGCCTACGTGCCAATGTATGTTTTCTTAACCCGTTTTTGACGAAAGGCTACTGCGTATCCTCAGTAGTTTTTGAACCTGTTTGGTAAGGAAAGCCCTTGTGCGACAAGGTGCTCCCGATTTTTGTCAGTAGCCACATAAATGAACCTCATCAAAAATTGTGTCATAACAATGATAATAATGCCCCGCAAATCATGGCAAATTCAAAAGCTATTAAAACGAACTACGAAAAAGTTATACACAGGCTTATCCACAGGTACGATGCAAGGTGCAGCCATTTAATGAAAGCATTTGAAGCACAATTTTTGATGAAGATAACGTGGTTATGAGCGTGTAATAAGAAAGTTTTGAGCACACAATTTTTGATGAAGTAAGCGTTGGTAGGACAGTGAAAGGCTTACGTTTCAAGAGCTTCAGCCATTTGTTTATTTTAACGAACTCGTGCTCTAAAATGCGAAACAAGTGGCAGAAAATCAGGCACAATTTTTGATGAGGTTCATTAAATTTGCCACCAATTTCGAGGCTGAAAAAACCTTCGGCAGACACAATTTCTGATGAAGTTCGCACAATTTTTGATGAGGTTCGCACAATTTTTGGTGAAGATAACACAATTTCTGATGAAGTTCGCACAATTTTTGATGAGATTGGGCGGTTATACTTTATTTATAAAAAATAAAAAAAGAAAAAACGTGTTTTAAAAGAAAAAACGCGCACGCGCATGCGCGGTGCGGCTTTTCTAAAAAAGAAAACAATCTTTCTTTTTTCTCGAAATAGCAGTTCCAAAAATTTAGAACGGGAGCTACGGTTATGGACAAAAATCCTGCCACAAAAATTGATAAAGCTGAAACGTCAAAATCGAAGGCAAAGAAGACCAAGCAGAATCTGGTCCAAGTTGGCGATGGACAATTTGTACTCGATTTAGGTAAGACACAATCTGAGCAAATGCTGGAAGGGCAGCAAACCTACTACGGCATGACGCCTGAAAGCACCAAATCCGTATGCGCTTCACTCGAAAACTATCAAACCAAGGCGAAGAAATGCTCCCCATTGTTGGATGCGAATCGTTCTATCGTTATGTCCAACGAATTCGTGATTTCCGTGGAAGGCGGTTCAAGCCTTGCTGCACGTCTCGTACGTGTAGCCATCGGCGCCATACCCATGGACGCAGAGGAACTGCCTGAAACAAAAATCACGACAACTGATTTTGCGGCACTCAATCTGACTGCCCAGCGTCTGACAGGTCACGCCCGTAAAGTCCTTGAAGATGTTTTGTCCTATCGCATTATTCTCGTATCCATGGATAAGCTGAAAGAACCACAGAAGCTGACCGGCATCAACGTGTTCTCTTACGCAACGCTAATCCCCGGGGAAGGAGCAATCGTTGTGCAGCTAAATCCGGTGCTGAAAGAACACTTTCTTGCGCTTCGCTCGGACTTCACCCGCTACAAGCTGCAGGAAATCACAGAACTGAACACGTTCGCATCCATCAAGCTCCACGAACTGCTGCTCTCTTACGTCCGCAAATATGACAACCACCTTGTCCGCTTTAATCTACATACACTGTCAGTCATGCTGGGCTATAAGCCAAAGAGTGAGTTCCGTGCCAGCACATTTTTCAACACCACGCTGAAAAGAGCGTTAGAAGAAATCAATGCGCACACAAGCATCCAGGTGAAGGCGGTTCCCGTGTATCCAACAAAATCTCGGTCGTATACGGACGTCAGGTTCTATATCGACGATTGGGAGACTATCGCAGAAAAGCAGTCTCGCCTTGCATGGGAAGACAGGTTGCGCAATGGCCCTGATAGTCCGGAACGGAAAATCATCATTGGTGCGGATGCAGAAGTCGAAAACAAGCTAAAAACAGGGGAAGGAGAACTGTGCCCCGAAGATATCCGCAGCGACAAACACAACCATCTGCCAAGCACGAGGTGACATATTTTTGAAAGGTTCAACTCATTTGGCGTCCGGCGTTCTTGCTGCGGCGGTCTGCACAACGCTCAACGTACAGGAAGGCTCAGAACTGGCCCTTGCCGCAGGAATCATCATTGGTTCAGTTCTGCCGGACATCGACAAATCCAGCAGCCTCATTGGCCGGCATGTGCCAATCATCCCAATACTGCTCAAACATAGGGGTGTTTCGCACTCGCTGCTGTTTGCGGCACTGTTCCTGCCATTCGCACCGGCTGTGACAGCGGGTTGCATTATCCATCTTGTGCTCGATATGATGAACCCGGCAGGCGTCAATTTACTCTGGCCTTTGGGAAAGAAATTCAGGCTCCCCATCCGAGGAAAGTCTGGCGGATGGATGGACAGACTCATGGGGAGCGTTATGTGGGCCTTGGCGCTATTGCTGGTCGCATGTATCTGCTTTGGCGTTGAGATTCCGGGACTGCCAAAAACGTCGGTCCTTCTGTAAAGCGCTTTCACGTAACACAGATACATGCGAAAGGAGAAACGGACATGAACAAGAAAGAAATATCTGAAATCAGACGGAGGACTAACCCGTCCAAGACGACAGCATCAGCCATCTTCGGATGTTATGTAACAGCTTCCGGTGAACAAATCTCTTCTTTCAGCGTGCCGACGCTCGATATGGATGAACAGGAAGGGAAGCAATACTTCGGGATTTTCAAGAAAATCCTTGCACCGCAGCTCGGTTCTAAGAGTTTCAACTTGGATATGGACGTAAACTTCGTAGCCAATTCCGAGGCACATAAATTTCTGATGGCGCTGAGAAAGAGTCGAATGAAGGATGGTGGCCTGCGTTCCCGCCTTTACGAGAAAATCATCGACAATGTCCACATGGAACAAAACTACCTCATCCTGATTGACTTCGAAACCTACGACGTCCCGAACAAGAAGGACGAAGAACTGTCAGATGAAGTTTTCTCTTACTTCCTTGTGGCAATCTGCCCGGTCAAGCAGAGTAAGGACGAACTGAGTTATATCACCAGTTCGAAGGACTTCCACAACAAGAGCAACGGATACGTTTCGTGCTCACCTCTCTATGGCTTCATGTTCCCGTCCTTCAACGATAGAGCAACAGACATCAACAGCGCCCTGCTCTATGCAGCAAAGAACGAGAATGGCTCCGCAGACAGACTGGCAAAGGCCCTCTTTGGCAGCGAACTGCCGGCAGGGGAGGAAAGCACCAGAACGAAGTTCTCCGATGTCATGCGGACAGCGCTGGGCGATGAATGCGGCATGGAAACCGTACGCCAGCTGCAGCGTGAGTTGGCCACGATGGAAGAAGCCTACGAGTCAGACCCGGAAGCACGGGTAGAGCCGCTCAAGCTGAACAAAACGGATATTACTCAAATCCTTGAGCAGAAGTGCGGCATGGAAAAGCATCAGTCTGAGGCATTTTCCGCTGCATACGATGAAGCCTTCGGTTCTGATACTGAGCTGGAACCTCAGAGCGTCATGGAACTGGTCAAGTATAAGGTTTCCACTCCGAACGTGTCTATCAACCTAAAACGGGAAGCTGCCGGTGATGTGCAGATGCGCACGATTGATGGTATCCCGTACATTCTCGTTCGCGCCGACGATGGCGTAGAACTGAACGGCATTCCTCTGGACCGTATCCCGGGTGGAACGGAGTTTTCCGACTGAAACGGTTCATGTCATAGGAGCAGGACTGCTGATAGCTTTGGCAAAACCGATAGAAAAAGAATAGACGTTGCCAATCCGTGGGGAAAAGTGACGTCGTGGGAAGGCGGTTCTAAACCATCATGAATGACGATATCCGTGATTTGCTATATTACGTATCCATTTCCGACCAGCGGAATGCAAAGGGAAAAGCCATTGAAATTTGCGAAAAGGAACTGGCCAAGGATAAGAATGAGAACAACAAGCGCGTATGTCGAAATATTGTCAAGAACATCAAGGAACGACCGCAGTGGATGGAACTCTCGCCGAGAGCGAAAGGCTTGCTGCTATACGAAGACCTGAATACGTCTTTCGACGACAATCTTTACTATTTCGGCGATGAAGAACTTGCCTTAGAGCAGAGAATACTGTCAATGGCATCCACTTGCCAGAAGCTGAATTCCGTTGGAATCCGGTATCGCAACGCGACATTGCTGCTTGGCCCGAGCGGTTGCGGCAAATCTGTTTTTGCCCGGCATATCGCCAAGGCGCTGGACCGCAACTTCTACATGGTAGACCTTTCGACTATCTTGACCGCTGAAATGGGTGGAAGCTCTAAAAACCTACGAGCGGTTTTCGATGCAATCATGGATACAGGACCGAACGGTTTCTTATTCCTTGACGAACTCGATGCGTTTTCGCAGAAAAGAGGAACAGGGGGAGACTCTCCGGGAAGGGAGCTGGGGCGCATTTCGGTGGCCCTGATGCAGCTGATGGATGGCTTGCCATCTCAAACGGTCCTGATGGCTGCAACAAATCACGTAGAAGCCATTGACCCAGCAGTCCTACGGAGATTTTCTAACAAGCATGAAGTCAAGGTATTCAGCAGCCAACAGAAAGAAACGATGGTTGGGAAGTATCTGACATCCATCAGAGAAAAAGCGACAGGCGTTTTTGACTTGTCGTGGAAAGACGAAGACGTCACAGGGTTTGTGGCGGCGAATTCAACGCTCAGTAACGGGGAACTCATATCCCGCGTTCAGGAAGCTTTAGCAGATATGGTACAACGAGGTGAAACGTTCCTTCACTTCTGACCAAAAGGTCCTCCTGTATGTTTGACATGCGGGAGGACCTTTTTCTGCGTGATGCAGCTTGCATCTATTATTCCATATATGGTATGATTTAATCACCAAATAAACAAAGGAGCGAGGAATATGAACAAGCGAGAAAATCTGTACTGGCTTCGGTTCTCTGTTTCTGCTTACGGTGAGGATGGCATCTCTCAGCTGAAGGCATTCCGAGAGAAACTCAATGCCTACAACGAAAAGCCATTGCGACAGGTCTATCAGGACTTTGACATGGTCCCTACACATGTGAAGAAGGAAGACAAGGTTTCTGCGGTCGGACACATCCGCGTTACAACAGGGGATGCTCTTTATGGCTTCTTCTTCATTTCCACGGAAACCCTTGGAATGAAGCATTTTTCGCTTTGGAAGAACATTTGCAAGCAGTATTATCCGAGCGTGTGCCTCGATGTTATCGGCGATAGTGAAAGCGGCGAACACTACTGTGAGGTTCTGCTGATGCCGGATAGTTATCGGCGGAGATACAAAAGCAGTGGAAAGCCCGAAATTTCGGCGCTTTGATACATCAAAAAATCCGAAGAACCATCTTGTTTTTCCATCCAGATGTGGTACAATCCAATATAGCAAAATATGCTCGTTTGTTGGACGCATAATTGAAAAGCGCGAGCATACGGAAAAGGGAGGTGGGGCATCCCGTAACACGTCCGGGCCGAAGGCCCACTACGGCAACGGCTGCCGTAGGCCCGCGAGGGCGTATCTCAAGAGACAGGAGGTGAAGAGTCACTCTATTGCCGAACGATAGAGTGATGGAAGCGCGAATGAGACTCAGCATGAATTTCCCGAAACGCTGCGCCACAGGAATGCTGGCGGCAATGCTGCTCGCTTGTCCTGCTTTTGCGGAAGAGCAGCCGCAGGCGGACAATTCGTCCGGGGAGGCTGTTATCGAGACTGTAGACACAGGCTTGAAAGAAATTCCCGTATCCCAGACAGAAGCAAGCATTGACGGAAAGCAGACTTTGACGAAGGTGTTCGAGGTCTCGCCGGATTTTGACCCGGAACAGCTGAAGGAAGATGGTCTCCAGCTGGACGGCTATGTTTATAGCTTGTCCTCTTTCACAAAGGAAATCATCACCAAGGAGGCTCATGACACAGTAACGCAAGAGCAGACCGTCAGTTTGACTTCTACGAAGGAAGACGATGCAACTCTTGAAGCACTGAAGAAGATGCCTGCGTTCGTCGATTACGAGAAAGATGGCTACAAAGGACGCCTCTATCCGATGACGAACACGCTGGAAGTGTCTGAAACGGGCAGAAGCTCCCATTCGGGAAAGAAGACCCAGACCCGTACGGGTACTTGCGAGTACAACGACGACAGCTTGGTTCCTACGACTATTTCTGTCTCGGGTACGACCTATACCAGAAGTTCCCTAACGTGGACCGAGGGCTCTTTCGGTGAAGACACGACCATCCCTGACAACTACAACTACACCGCAGTCTATACGAAGGGGTACACATACTCCACCGTAGATGGCTACACAGCCAAGATGACCTATTCAGGCCAAGTTGACTTGGAAAACCCTGAAATGGTGCGTTACACGCTTGTGTATACGGGGCAGCTTGACGATGGCAAGAGTGCCGTTGGCCTGTTCCCGTGGATTCTTGGTATCTGCGTCGCCGGCGGCGCCGGTGTAGGCGGCACTTACTACTTCATGACTAAGAAGAAGCGTGAAGGTGCCGCAGCTGCAGCAACAGACGCTGGCAGCGAACAATAACTCAGCGTACCAAACCAATTTCAAAAGCACTGAAAAGGAGGTAACCAACATGCGTTTCCCGCGCAAAATGTCGTCACTGCTGTTGAGCGGTGTGATGACTCTGGGTATGTTCTCCACGCAGGCATTTGCTCTGGAGTACGAATATGATACGGATGCTCCCGGACAGACTTTCTACCAGAGCACAAGTGTTGACCAGAATTACATCGCCAACAACGGTCAAATCGTGATGGGCATGGATGGAACGATTTCCAGCGGCATCACTGGCAATGCGAGCTCCAGCCCGCTGTCCTGCCTGGACCTGCCCATCGGGGAGTATCCTGATGCATGGGGTGAGTCTACGGACATCGCCATTGCTCAGAACTCTGTGTTCCCCAATGAGCTTGGTCCTACGTCTCAGACGACCGGCATCTATACTCCCATCTTTACGCCCAGCGTAAATAGCGGAGCACTGCCGACCGGCTACACCTACCTGCCTGCTGGTACGTACTACGCCAACGGCTACTATGCCGCAACCGGTACTTATGCAGGCATTGCTACTTCCAATGCTCCGATGCCCACCATCACAAAGGGTGGCGCTATCGCAAAGCTGAGCATCCCCAGCATTGGCCTGAACAAGTACGTCTATGAAGGCACTTCTCAGACCAGCATGAAGAAGGGCGTCGCTCACTTCGACTGCACTTCCGGCTGGGGTGGCAACATCGCTCTCGCAGGCCACAACCGTCCTACGTCCACTGCCAGCTTCGCCAAGCTGAAGGATGTCAAGATTGGTGACACCGTGACCTATACGACGGCTTACGGTACAGCTACCTACGTTGTCAGCAACATCACCACATGCGCTACGACTGACGTGTCCGGCCTGTACCAGGATGGAACCAACAAGCTCACGATGTATACCTGCAAGATGAACCAGCCCTCTGTTAAGCTGTGCGTCGTTGCTACTATGGTAGGCGCTAATGCTTAATCCAACCTAAAAAATCAGTGAATTTTTTATAAATTCGCATTTTTTGGGGAACCCCAAAATGCTTCGCTGCGAATTGCAGATGGCAAATTGAAAACGAGGAGGTCCGCCTATGGAAAGCGGAAAGGCTTTGGGTACTGCGGCTGAAAAGGCTGTGGTCCATCGCCGGAACAGACTCATGAATAAAAACTCTCTGAAAGCGCTGGTTGGCGCAGCCCTGTTGACACTATCGCTTTCAGCTTGTGGTGGAAACGGGGGAGCAAACGACTCAGCCGAGCCGGACGAGACAGGTGACGCCCAATACGCCGTTGAAGATTTTCAAACAGGCGAGGCAACCGTCCATGAGGAAATTCTTCCGCTGGAGTTCGATGAAGGCGAGGTTATAGATAACCTCTACTACAAACGGACGACCAATGACGACGGTATCCCTTGTTACGCTGTGATGAAAAGCAGTGGACAGATGGCATATCTTCCGATGGATGAAACCACCTGCTACGTTACGGAAAGCGGCTCCAGCTATTATGAAGCCATCCCCATCACCTACACGATGAACGGGGAAGAGGTCAGTAAGACCCAGTACCAGCTTTTCACACGACTCGACTCTGTCGAGGATAACGCGCAAGACCAAACGGCCTAAGCAAGACGCAGTAGGCATCCAGCCCATATCGACTTTTATAAGATGGTCGAAAGGAGGAAGCTTACATGAAATCTACTTGCAAGCGCAATAGGGTATTCTCTCTCTTCTTGGGCGTGGTTATGACCGCAAGTCTGTGCGTTCCGGCATATGCAGCAGGCGGCAGTGTCCACCTGTATGTCGGCGGCTCGGACAAGGGCATGTATACCACAGAAAATCCTGTCTCTTTGTTTACTGATGGCGCAGAGACTTTGACAACCGTTACCGTTTCGGCGGCCGGCGGGGAAGACAGAGTCCTTACAGCCAGCAGTCTGGATAAGACTGAGACGTATACCCTTTCCGGTGGTACACAGTACCAGGTCACCAAGAGCACAAACAGCAACGGTTACAAAGAATATGCGTTCCGTTGGCTGAATTCTCTGAATGACAACATCACGGTGTCTGTGGAGTCCGCCCCGGCGTCTTATACCGTCTATGCGCGGTATGGTGCGCTGAACCAGAATAACAACAATGGTGGTGCGAATACCTGTACCATGGATGCCAATGCCACGACTACCGTGGATGGCGGCGACCAGTATTCTGTGACGTACACACCGAACCTCAACCAGGAAATCACCTACATCAAGCTGACCTGCGACAGCAACGACGGTAAATCCGAGCTGATTCCTGTCAGCAAGACGAGTGGAACCATGGCAGGGGTGAATTACCGCATTTCCCAGAGCGGCAGCGACGTCACCGTTTCTTTCGATGTGACCCGCAACATGTATGTTACCGCGCTGACTGAGCAGTCCAAAACTCGCCACGAACTGACGGTAACTGCAGACGCTCACAGTTCTGCCAATGTCACAAGGGAGAGCGTTGTGGAAGGGACCAGCAAGTCTGTTACCTTCACACCGACTTCCGGCTACAACATCGGCGCCATCGAAATCACTGACGGCAGTTCTACCGCTACCATCAGTGATAAGGGCACCAGCGTTACGGTCAATGGTCACAGCTACTCTCTGTCCCGGAAAATCGACGGTTCTGCCGTTCTGAGCATCCCGGGGATGACCGCTGATGTGTCTATCCGTGTCGCTTCTACGACACAGACCAGATACGTCCAGGTTTCTTGTGACAAGAACACCAGCTCGCCCGCCGAAGGTATCAATTATGTGACTTCCGGTGACCCGTTCGAAGTGACCTTCACTCCGGACTCCAGCACGATGGTGATGTCCTTTACCGTTACTACGCCGCAGGGTACATTCACTGCTGACCAGGATGATGCTTACATCCGCATCAACAACGAGTACGTGCCCATCTACACCGGCTTCAACGGCAAAGTTACCATTCAGCTGCGCAATGTAACGAGCAACATGACCATTTCCTGCACCGCACGTGATACAGTCCACGACATCAACGTCAGAACCGACACAGGCATCACTGCTGATTATCGGCAGGATACCGTGGATGATGGCGAAGACGCGACTGTGACCTTCACCCCGAACAGTGGTTATTCCGTTCAGGAAATTCGCGTGACCTATGACGGTTCGACCTATAAGGCGCGTCCCGACCGTGTCAGCTACATCCGTGTGGATGGCATGCGCTGGGAAATCACGTCCGGGCTGAGCGGCTCTTACACCCTTCATATGACTGACATCAAGCACGATGTCACCGTGTGGGGCAAGAAGACCTACACCAGCGGTTCCGGTAATGGCAGCGGGTCTTACCGCATCAGCACATCCGAGGATTCTCACAGCGACGTCAGCTACACCGGCAGCAACCCCTTCGATTATGATGAGGCTACTACCATCACGGTGGACACTGATACGAACTACATCGTCGATTACGTCAGATTTAGCATGAACGGCCGCACCGCAACCTTGGAGCCCTTCGATTCCACTATCACTCTGGATGGCATCGAGTACAACGTGTATTGGACTACCAACCGGCATGTTGAAATCTACTTCGACGAATGGACCGGCAACCTGTCTGTGACCGCTCGTTCCGAGCGCGGCACTGAGCGGGATTGGAACGGCAACTACACAGGCTCTTACCGTATCTCTAAGACGGAAGATACCCACAGCAACGTCAGTTATACCGGCAGCAACCCCTTCAGCTGGGGCGAAAGCTCTACTGTCCGGGTCTACACCGACAATAACTACATCGTGGATTACGTCCGTTTCACCATGGGTGGTAAGTCCGTTGACATCAAGCCGTTCACAACGTCCATGACCTTGGATGGCAATACCTATTACGTGAACTGGACCACCAACACCAATTTCAGCGTGTACTTCGGGACCTTGACTGGCAACCTGACCGTCAATGCCCATTCTGTGCGCGGCACTGAAAAAAACTATAACGGTTCTACCATTAACCCCGGTGGCACGGTTGGTATCCACACAGCCTACATGGCTGGTTATGGCAACGGTTACTTCGGCCCCAATGATAATCTCTCTCGGGCACAGGCTCTGGCGGTTCTGTCTCGCCTGTACTCCAACATGAGCGATTATGCTCTGAAGAGCTACGGCTATAACTCCTACTACAATGACACCCCCGCCGGTGCTTGGTATTCCCCCTATGTGGGCTATGCAAAGCAGGTGGGTGCGCTGAGCGTTCTGCCCAGTGACAATACCGGCAACCTGTATCCCAATAAGCCCATCACCCGCGCCGAGTTCGTTGCACTGATGTGTAAGTTCGCCAACATTTCTGTTAACGGCACAACGAACGCATCCCGCTACAACGATGTGTCTTCCAGCTACTGGGCTGTGAAGTACATCAATTACGCGACAACGGCCGGCTGGATTAACGGCTACACCAATGGCAACTTCGGCCCCAATGATAGCCTGACCAGAGCGCAGATTTGCGTGATGCTGAACAGAGCTACAGGCCGTATCGCCAACGGTTCCGGAGCAATCTATGCTCGCAGCTTCAAGGATGTTTCTCCCGTATTCTGGGCGTATAACGACATCGGCGAAGCAACTACGTCTCACACCGTGGTTTCAATCAGCAATGGTATCGAGGTGTGGGGCAACTGAGTTCCAAATAGCGAGGACTTCCTTTTATCCTTGCTTTGAGGATGGGATAACTCAGTTCTGAAACTCGTTCTTTTGGTTTGGTACGACCAAGAATTGAGAACCAATCCTCTGGAATGCCCCTTTTGTAAAGAGTCAATCGAAAAGGAGGAAAGAACCATGCGAATTCTGAAACGACTGGTCAGCACTGTGCTGGCTGGCGTGATGACTCTTTCGCTGGTTGGCGTACCTGCGATGGCTGCGGATACCCCGCCTTATGAAGGCGACCATACCGGCACCATCACGGTAACGGTCAGAGACTCCGTGTCTCAGGAAGCGTTGCCGAACGCCAGAGTCCAGTTGGAAGACATCACAGCAGGCCGTGAGCAAGTCTACGAAATCAAGCAGACCGGACAGAATGGTCAGGTCAGCTGGACGGGACTTTCTTCTGGCCAGTATCGCATTACTCAAATCACTGCACCGGATAACTACAAGCTCAACACCAAAGTTCAGTCTTTGTGGTTGGACACGACGGTTAATCCGACCCGTACGATGGAAATCGCAAACGACGCTGAAAGCGCCCTGTATATCTATCGTTACGACCCCGATGCAAACACCAATTTCAAAGCACTGCCCAATGCTCACTTCAAGGTGGCTACCGTTGAGGGTGTGACGGTTGCTTCCGGCATCACTGGTGCCAACGGCTGCCTGACCATCCCGCATCTGCCTGATGGTACTTACCTCATCACTGAGACACAGGCGCCAGACGGCTACCAGCTGTCTTCCGAGTCTCAGAAGGTGACCATCGAAGCAGGGAAGGGCCCCTACATCAAGGCCTTCTACGGTCGGCAGTCTGCTTCCATCACCATCATCGTTCGTGACTCTGTCACTCGCGAAGGTATCGCCGGCACTACTTGGGAAATCAAGGAAGCCAACGGCAATTATCCTTCCACAACTGCTGCGAACCTGACTACCAATGAGGCTGGTCTTGCCTATCTGGGCGACCTGTCCAACGGTACTTATATCATTACGCAGAAGACCGTGGCAAACGGCTACATCAATAAGATGGAGACCGCCACCGTCCAAATCACGAATGAAATCCAGGATGTCGTTCAGACATTCTACAACACCCCCTATGGCAACGTTACCGCATACGTCAGCGATTCTACGACCGCTGCGCCTCTGGCCGGCGTAACGTTCACCCTGTATGATTCCGATAACAAAATCGTCCAGGGTCCGACCACATCCAATGTTTATGGTGAGGTCAACTTCCTGCAGGTGGCAAGCGGCAATTACCGCATCGTTGCGAAGGCTCCTTCCGGCTACGTCATGGACGTGACCAGCATTGCAGTTTCCGTGACTGGCGGCGCGACTGAGCGCGTGCCGTTCACCGCTACACAGCAGGGTTCCATCCGCATCACAAGCTATGATGCATCCAACCCTATGAACACTCTGCCGGGTACTGGCTACAAGGTCACCAAGATGGATGGCACTGTGGTCGGAACTTACGCAACCGGCGCTGACGGTTCAGTTCTGGTGTCTCCCCTGGAGAACGGCACCTACATCGTCACTCAGACCTCTGTGCCTGATGGCTTTGTGATGGTCAATTCTTCTAAGACCATTCAGGTCAAGGCTGGCATCGTTACTCCCGCAGACTTCTACAACCGCGCAAGACCCTTTGTGACCATTACGACTCTCATTGATGGAACCGATACAGCCATCGCAGGCTGCCGCGTGTCCCTCGTCAATGAAAAGGGTGAAGAAGTCGCATCTGGTACTACCGCCGAAGACGGTACTATCACTTTCGAGAACCTGAATCCCGGCACATACACCGCAAAGCTGATTGGTGTTCCCGATGGTTACACTGTCAAGATTGACAGCACGTCCGTTCAGGTTACCACCTCTAAGGCGGGCACAGCCGTTCTGACCGCTGAAAAGCATAGCGCTATCGTGGTTAAGAAGCTGGACTCCAAGACCGCAGAGCCCCTGTCTGGCGCGATGTTCATCATCCGCGACTCTCTGGGCGCTGAGGTCGAAACCATTACCACTGGCATCGATGGTACTGCCGCGACTCAGGTTCTGAAGCCCGGTAAGTACAGCATTCAGGAAATGTTCGCTCCCGACGGTTATGTGCCGAACACTGCTGCTCGCACGGTGACCGTTGAGAACAACAAAACAACACAGGCTACCTTCACCAACACCGAGAAGAGCGCCATCGTCGTGTATGCGTACGATAAGGCTGGCAGCCCCATCCCCAACGTACCCTACATCGTCTACAACGCTCTGACCGGCAAGGAAGTGGCACAGCTCATCACCGATGAAGGCGGCGTGGCCAGCACAGATAAGCTGGCTCCCGGCAACTACATGGTGACCGAGGCGACCATTCCCTCTGGTTATAACCTGGTCAACCCCACGCAGGCCCACATCATTCTGGATGCAGGCGAAGCGACTTATGTGCGTTTCATCCATGTGCCGCTGAGCACTATCCAGATGCAGACTGTGGATGCCAAGTCCGGCGCTGCCATTACCGGCGCTGTCTACCAAATCGTTTCTGCCAACGGCGATTACAAGGCTAACTTCTCGACCGACGAGAACGGTGAGGCTTTCACGAAGCCGCTGACTCCCGGCACCTACTATGTGAAGCAGATTGAAGCCGCCGATGGCTACCTGCTGAATACTACGACTCAGACCATCACGGTCACCCGTGACCAGGTCAATCTGGCGAAGTTCCACTGCACCCAGATGAGCCGCATCGTTATCCAGTGTACCGTTCAGGGTTCTGAGTTCGGTCTGGACAGCTGCACCTTCACCGTGGAGGATTCCACTGGGAAGGAAGTGTTCCATGGTACAACGGATGCCTCCGGTCTGCTGACCACCGGCAATCTGACCCCCGGCAAGTACACCGTGAAGCAGATTGCTGTGAAGGATGGTTATTCCGTCGTTCAACGTGAGCGCACTGTGACTGTTACACAGAACGAGGCTACCACAGTCAAGTTCGAGCAGGTCGCTCATACCTCTATCGTTATCCAGCTGACAGACGCTCAGAATAAGAGCCTCGGCCTGGCTGGTGCGAAGTTCCAAATCGAGCAGCAGGGCGGCACCTTCAAGACTGAGGTCACTACCAATGCTTCCGGTACTGCCATCACTCCCGAGCTGCCTGCCGGCACCTACATGGTGCATCAGATGACTGCTCCTGAGGGCTATCTGCTCGACCAGTCCTATCAGTGGGCTAAGGTCACCGCCAACGCCGTGACTAAGGTGGAATTCGTCAATAACCGCATTTCCGGCATCGTCCTGCAGGCTCTGACTCAGGATACGCATGTTGGTATCGCAGGCGCAGTGTTCGAAATCTACCATGAGAACGGCAAGCTGGTTAAGACCGTCACAACTGACGCGACCGGCATCATCAACATCACCGACCTGACTCCCGATATCTACATGATTAAGGAAGTCACCGTACCCGACGGTTATACCGCTGTGACCACGAGCCAGAAGGTGACTGTGACCGTCAATGAGGCCACAACCATTACCTTCTATCACACCGCTCAGTCCGCACTGACCGTAAACCTGAAAGACGAGAATACTTCCGAGCCTTTGGCAAACGGCGTGTTCCGTGTCTACAAGGCAAACGGTGGCCTGGTTGGTGAGTATACCACCAATGCTTCCGGTCAGTTCGTTATCGCCACCTTGCCCGCTGGCAAGTACACTGTGGAGCAAATCAAGGCTCCCGATGGTTATGTGCTGGACACCACGCCCAAGTATGTGACCATCAAGGATAACCAGAGCGTGACCTTGGATGTGACTAACGCCATCGTTACGGGCCTGCGCATCATCAACACCTGCGAGCAGACGGGCAAGCCCATCTATGGCAATACCTTCAAGATTACTACCTACGACGGTAAGCTGGTTGGCAACTACACCACCAATACATCCGGCATCATCAATGTGACACTGCAGCCCGGTACTTACACCGTGTATCAGACCTACGTCACAGATGGCTATGTGCTGAACAGCCAGAGCTACAATGTCACCATCAAGGCTGGCGTTGGTTCTACGCTGGAAGTTCAGAACCAGCAGGAGTCCCGCATTATCGTCCGCGTGGTCGATAAGAACACCGGAAAGGGCATCTACAATGTCAATCTGGAAATCAAGGACTCCGGCAACAACTACATCGGCCGCTTCAAGACCGACAACAACGGCTATATCTATCTGGACGATGTCCTGACCGCTGGTCGTTATAAGGTCACCATGATTAGCGCTCCCGATGGTTACGTGCTGGACACCGTGCCCAAGACCATCGTCGTCAACGTCGGTAAGACCACCGAGCTGACTTGGAAAATCGAGGGCAAGCAAGGCCAGGTTACTATCGTGACCTATGCTGGCGAAGATTCTGCTATGATGCAGATTCGTAAGAACAGCAAGCTGCCCGGTGCTATCTACACCATCACTGATGCTTCCGGCCGTGTGGTCGGCACCATCCAGGGGGATGTCAATGGCGAGGCCCATACTGGCGCCCTGTCCATCGGCACCTACTACATCCAGCAGACGACGCCTCCCACCGGCTATCAGCTGAACACCGGCAAGCTGACAGTGAACGTGACCTCCAGCAACGATAATATCCGCGTTGAGGTCTATAACCGCGCTGCTGTCTATAACATGACGGTTTCCGCTCACGGTCAGGCTACTGCCGTGGCTGGCGGACAGGTGAAGTATTACTTCAGCAACATCAAGAACGCATCCACCAGCAACATGAACAACTTCTACATCAGCATCAAGCTCCCGTCCGATGCGATGCGTGCAGTTCGGTTCGACACGGGTACGTTCAATTACCAAACCTACTACAACATCCAGTACAAGACCAACCTGACCGATTGGCGTACGCTGGCTCAGGGCTGCAACAGCAAGTCCAACTACAATTATGACCTGAGCACTCGCGGGCTGGGTCTGAGCAACGGCGAATACGTGACGGACGTCCGTATGGTGTTCCCGACCGTTATTTCCGGTTTCGCACAGTCCATGTCCCCGACGCTGCTGTGCCAGGTTCTGTCCACCGTTCCCACTGGCTATCAGGCTCAGCTTCGTGTTGAGGTTGGCGGCCAGGGCGCTTCCTACGGTAACTCCGTGAGTGGCGGCTGGGCGAACGGCGGTTGGAACAACGGCGGCAATGTTTCTGGTGGCTGGTACACTGGAGCTGGTTCGTTTACCACTTATATCTACGGGCAGAATATCAACTATCCTTCCCGGCTGCCGAAGACTGGCTATTAAGCCATGACAGGCAGTAGGTGAGGGGAGAGGGTGAGGCGGGGCCTCCCCGCCTCGCCCCACCCGATTCCATCACTTCAGATTTTATGGGCATCGCAGACGCTATGTGGCGCTGGGTATGCCCAGCGGCTACATCGTTTGCGATGTTCATCGAAAATCCATGTAAGGAGGTATTCGATTCAATGAACGACGAACGCAACGCAAAATTCAAATCCGTCAATAGCTTTAAGAAGAGAGTTATCTCTTTTGTGCTGACCGGCGTGATGGTTCTGAGCTTGATTCCTTCGTCCATCATTACCGCGCAGGCCGCAACGACGGATAAAGCTTCTTTGGATGACCAGATTAAAGCGAATGGTTCTACCAATATCACATTGACGCTGGACCATTTGACGAACCCTTCTATTGTCACATCAAAGAAGACCATCGCCGGTAACTATATCGGCAAATACACGGACTCCACGGGTGCAACGGGCATGGCCTATTGTATCAACCACGACAAACGTGGACCTACCGGTTGGAGAAAAGGCACCAAGATGAAGGTGACGCAGAGCTCTACCATTGATAGTAATAAGCTTCTGACAAACACCTACATGATTGGCTACAATGAGGCGAGAAATAGTACAGCATATTACAATGCCGTAATCAAGCATGTCATGAGCATCTATGGCTCCACCAATAGCCGCGTTACCAATGCATGCTCCGGCTGGGTTGACAGTATTACCAACGACGAGTGGCGTAAGGCTTCTCAGCTGGCAATCTGGATGTCCACGAAGACTGCCGGCGGCATCCCCAATATCTCTATTGAGGGACAGTTCGGTTGGGCAAACGGCGCTATGACAACGTCCGTGGATAACAAGAACGCAAAGGACTACATCTATAAGGCTGCCAATGCGTCCTCCGCATCCGCGACCCGTGCATTGAAGGCAGCTATCTGCCTGTACGCTTGGTCTTCCTACCTGACCGCAATCAACTTCTCCTTTGCCGACCGTGTTGCATCTCTGGTACAATACCCAATGGCAAAAGACACTTTTGGAAGCCTTTGGGATTCTTCAAAGAATGTTCTCGATTTCAGTTCTTTGGGGCAAGGTGGGAAAAACGGAACACTTCAAGACGCTATAGACAATGGATACGGCGATGCGATTTATGAGGAAGATAACTACTACGTCATTGACTGGCAGGCAAACTCTGCAACACTTGCTCAGGACCCCTTTAAAATCTCGGTGTCTGGAACACCGTCCGGAACGCTGGTAAATGCTTTCCATACATCTAACATGGCTGCATTTAAGACCCGCTATGGGTTCGATGATAGTGCTTCCAATGACCCGAAGAACCCCATTAGTCATGACAAAGTTTCGGCTAAGACCAGCATCTCTATCTACGCGGCCCACATGACTTCCGGTAGCGGCAATACTGACAAAGACTTTGGCGCGGTTCAGTGGGCGCCTCCCGGACAGACGAACAATGGTAAGGAATGCTACCCTGTTTATTTCAAGGTAATGATTCCTAAGTCTGAAGCAGAAAACACTGGTTCCATTAACATTAACGTTTCTGTGACTGCGCTGACCTATAAGACCTTCCTTGCAGAGTCCACCGTTGCGGCGGATAGCGGCAAGGCACAGGGCTTCATTACCGGCGACGTCCGTAAGAAACTGACCTCTCAGGCTGTCGTTAACTGGGGCAAGACCGCAACTCCTCCGCCGGTTATCCCCGATGATGGAGATGAGAAGTACACTCCCGTTTATGGTGTCGTTACCAAAATCAGCGACCCTGACGGAGAAGGCCTCGATGGCGCACTCTTCCGCTTTAGAAGTACGCAAACAGGCTATGACGGGACATTCGTGACGGATAGTTTCGGTACTGTCAATATGCAGTGGACGGACCCCGATTCCAACAACTACATTAAGCCTGGAACCTACATGGTAACTGAGGTAAAGGCCCCCTTGGGTTATAACCTTGATGACCGTGGCGCCCAGATGATTACTCTCTACTCAGATGGTACATCTTCGGGCAATCTGGTGTTCAAAAACACGAAGCGTCCTACCATCTATGTTGAAAAGGTGGACCAGGACGGAACTCCTCTGGCTGGTGCTATCTTCTCCGTCTGGAAAGATGGCAAGTACATCGGCGATACCGAAGAGACCGGCGATAATGGTAGAGTCGAATTCAACGGAACCGACGGTAATGGACTGGAAAACGGCTATTACGAATTCCAGGAGAAGGTCGCTCCCAGCGGCTATATCCTGTCTAAGGAAAAGCTGGGTATCCACGTTGATGTCAATACGTTCTATCAGCATCCCACGCTGGAAGACAACAAGATTACGTTCGTCAACTATCAGTATCCGCCCATTGTCATTAAGAAGGTCGATGCTGAGAGTGGTACAGGACTGAGCGGCGCTGTCTTCAAAATCATGATTGACGGCGAAGTGTTCAAGGAACAGGCCATTACAGATGAAAACGGCGAAATCCGTTTCAGCTATGATGAGTATAAGGACTTCCTGAATGCCAACAAGCAGGATGGCAAGACCTCTTGGACCATCTCCGTCACCGAGGTTTCCGCCCCCAATGGCTGGAACCGCGATAAGCAGACAGGCAACACCTACACGCTGACGCAGGAGTTGAAGCTGGGTGAGGCTCTGGAAAACTTCATCTTCACTGATACTTCTTATAGAAGCGTTCAGGTGACCAAGAAGGATGCAGACACCGATTGGCCCCTGGCTGGTGCTACATTCGAACTGTCCTCTGTCACTCTGGACGAGGGCGGTACGTACAAGAAGCAGCTCACGACTGATGCCACAGGCTTCGTCATCTTTGAGGATGTCCCCAACGGCACCTATCAGCTGAAGGAAATTACCCCGCCCACAGGCTATCAGGGCAACAGCGAAGTAAAGACGATTGTCGTTACTTCCGCTGATGACCCCATCATCGAGTTCGAGTATAAGAACGAACCGAAGTCCGGTATGCGTATCATCAAGCTCGACGCTGCGACCGACCAGCCCATTAAGGGTGCAACCTTCCGCATTGAGCCGTTGCTCCCGCTGACTTCTCCCGCATTTGAGCGGACCACTGACGACAACGGCCTTATCGTCCTTGAGAATCTGGCAGAGGGCACCTACAAGGTAACGGAAGTTTCCGTGCCAGAGCCCTATGTTCTGAACCCGCAGGTCCAGACCGTTGAAATCAAGAACCAGCATGACGCTGTGCAGGTGACCTTCCGCGATAACGCAAAGGGCATGCTGTACATCCAGAAGTTGGATGGTGTAACGCAGGAGCCTTTGGCTGGCGCGTACTTCGATATCCACACGGCAGGCGGTAAGCTGGTTGCTACCGTTGGTCCTACCGGCCCGAACGGCTATGTGACGTTCTCTGGTCTGGAGCCCGGCGGCAGCTATGTCGTGAAGGAAATCAAGGCCCCCGATGGCCACGTTATCGACCCGACTCCTCAGTCCTTCCAAGTCGATGCAACTGACTCCGGCAAAATCTATACCCTTATCTTCAACAACATGCCTAAGGCGAACCTGTGGGTCCGCAAGTCCGATGCCAATACCGGCGTTGGTCTGCAGGGCGCAGTGTTCAAAATCGTCAAGGGCAACGGTGAAATCGTTCGCGAGAACGTGACCACCGACGAGGGCGGCTTCCTCAAGGTCAATGGACTGGAAGAGGGAACCTACCAAATTATCGAAACGAAGGCCCCGGCCGGTTATGTGCTGAACAGCACTCCGAAAATCGTAACGTTGAAGTACGGTTCTACTGAGGTCGTCGAAATCGAGAACCAGAAGCCCGGAAGCCTGTCCATCCGCAAGGTCGATGCTACGACCGGCAACGCTCTGGCAGGTGCTGTGTTCCAGCTGTACTCCATCGATGATAAGCCTATTGGTGCTACGGTCACCACCGGCGCCGACGGCTACGCTCGTTGGACTGACTTGGAAGATGGCTTCTACACCGTGCAGGAAGTTTCTGCTCCCGGCGGTTATGCAAAGGACACCACCATTCGTAAGTTCGAGGTCAAGGCTTTCGAGACTACAGAATACGAGTGGAAGAACACCCAGTACGCGACGATTACCGTCGTGAAGAAGGACGCGGAGACGCTGGAGCCCCTGTCCGGTGCTACCTTCGAAATCCGCACACTGAATGGCACCGTCGTTGATACGCTGACGACCGACCTGACGGGTTCTGCTACTTCTAAGCAGCTCGACCTCGGTTGGTACACAATCGTTGAGACGAAGGCTCCCACAGGCTATATTCTGAACGCTGAGGCAAGCCAGGTCGAAGTCAAGGGCGGCACTCCCGTCGTTGTCGAAAAGACCAACACGAAGTCTAAGGGCATCACCATTCACAAGGTGGATGGCATCACCAAGGCTCCTTTGGCTGGCGCTGTGTTCGAACTGCAGACCATTGATGGCAAGCTCATCGATAAGGCCTACACCACTGATGCGGCAGGTACTGTTACCACGAACGCTGTGCAGCCCGGCCAGTATTATCTGGTCGAAACCAAGGCCCCCGAGGGATATATCCTCTCTACAGAGAAGACTCTGGTGAGCGTGGAGGCAGATAAGGCATCTTCCGTGACTATCGTGAATATGCCGAAGTCCACCATCCAAATCAACAAGACCGACTCTGTAACCGGTGACCCAATCATGGGCGTTACCTTCCAAATCGCTCGTTACGATGGCACTATCGTTGAGAACGTGACCACCGATAAGACGGGCCACGCCTACAGCCAGGTCCTCGACCCCGGCGAGTATGTTGTGACGGAAACGAAAGCCGCATCCGGCTATACGCTCGATGCCACAGCACACAAGGCGACGGTAAAGGCAGGGGAGAACACCATCCTGAACATCACCAATGCTCCGGATACTTCTCTGACGATTACCAAAATCAGCAGTGCTGACCGTTCTCCCGTGGCGGGCGCTGTGTTCCAGGTCGAAAAGGTCTGCGGCATTGAGCCCTGCATCATCATCGGCCAGTACACCTCTGATGAATACGGCAAGGCTACGACCGAGCCTCTGACTCCCGGTATCTACCGTGTGAAGGAAATCTCGGCGCCCAACGGCTTCATCAAGGATGACGAAGTCCATGAGGTCTGCGTCAAGGCAGGTCAGTTCAACAATGTCATCATTGAGAACCAGCCTGCGGCAACCCTTATCGCCCGCAAGATTGACAGCGTGACCAACAAGCCTATCGCCGGCGCAGTGTTTAAGCTGGAGACCGCCGACCACAGCCTGATTGGTACTCTGGAAACCGATGCGAACGGTGAGGCAATCTTCACCAACCTGAAGGCAGGCCACTACATCGTGACCGAAACACAGGCACCCGCCGGTTATGAGCTCAGCAGCCCCAATAGCCAGACCATCACTGTTAAGTATGGTGTGAACAACTATTGCGACTTCATTGATGCACAGCACGGCAGCCTCGTTATCATCCTTCAGGATAAGCACACCAGCGAGTATCTGCCCGGCGGACAGTTCATCGTGACCCGCGAAAGCGACCAGAACATCGTGTTCGACTCTAAGACCGATGTGACTGGTACACTGGTCGTGGGTGACCTGAAGCCCGGCTGGTACACCGTCAAGCAGGTCTTTGCTCCTGATGATTACACCATGGTCGATGTCGAAATCAAGGTGGAAATCAAGGCAGGCCAGCAGCAGACCGTTTACTTCAAGGATGAGACCGCAAGCTTGGTCATCGAGAAAATCGACTCCAAGAACCCGCAGCTGATGCTGGAAGGCGCACGCTTCAAGGTTACCCGCGAGTCTGATGGCATTGTGATTGGTGAGTATGTGACTGGTACGGATGGTCTTGCCATGTGCAAGGGCCTCGCCGCTGGCCGCTACACCATTCAGGAAATCGTGAGTCCCGATGGTTATACCATCGACGAGCAGCCTAAGACCATCGAGGTCAAGGGCGGCACCAGCGCACATGTTACCTTCACCAACACCGCAAAGGCCAGCATCACTGTGAATGTGGTCGATAAGAACACCCGTGCTCCCATCTCCGGCGCTATCGTCGAGGTCTGGAAGCAGAACGGGTCTCTGGTCAACACCTTCACTTCCGACGTTACCGGCGTCATCGAGACGCTGAAACTCGACCCGGGCTACTACACCGTCAAGCTCATTAAGGCTCCCGATGGTTACACTGCCACAACAACCGAAACGACCATTCAGGTCGTGAATGGGGAAGAGGGCACGTACACCTTCGAACTTGTCAGCAATGGTGTGTTGAAGGTCATCAGTACCTCCAATAAGGACGCGGCTATCCCCGGCATGAAGTTCAGCATCGCGAAAATCGATGGTTCTGAGGTTGGCTCCTACGTCACCGGCACCAATGGCACCTACACCGTGCCCAGCTTGGAGCCCGGCTGGTACATCGTGACCGAGACGCAGGCGCCCGAGGGCTATACTATTGGTACGACCCAGCAGAAGGTTGAAGTAACTGCGAACGGTACGGCTACCGTGACGTTCCAGCACACCAAGACCTTTGGCCTGCAAATCCGTACGACCAACCAGCAGAACGGTACAGCCGTTGCCGGTGCGGTCTACGAAATCACTCAGCTGAATGGCGCGGTCGTTGGCACATTCACCTCCGATAAGTCCGGTCTGGCTTTCGCTGCGCTGGAACCCGGCTGGTATATCGTAACTCCGAAGTCCGTGCCAAACGGCATGCGCATCGCGGATGGCACACCTCGTACCATTCAGGTCCTTGGCGACCGTCTGACTGTGACCGATTTCGTCGTGACTCAGTTCTCCGGCATCCGTGTCAAAGTTATCGACGGCAGCACGAATAGAGGCATTTACGGGGTCCGCGTTCTGCTGAAGAATGGCAGCACTTGCGTGAAGGAGTACACAACCAACAACGAAGGCTACATCACCATTGACCAGGCTATCGTTTCCGGCAACTACACGCTCGAAATGATTAGCGTTCCCGCCAACTACCGTGTGGACACCATTCCCAAGAGCATTGGTGTGCTGAATGGTGAGACTACGGAAATCACATGGAAGCTGTACAAGGATGCTGGCCAGATTCAGGTCGTCGTCACCTCCGCCGACTATAACCGCACCCGTGACCTGCCTGCCGGTTCGAACCTGCAGGGTGCTGTCTTTGAAATCATGAACGCTGACACCTATCAGACTGTTGGCCAGATGATTTCCGATGCCTCTGGTGTCGCAGCCTCCTCCGGTCTGCCTATCGGCCGCTACATGGTCAAGATGATTACGGCGCCTGCCTACTATGCTTGCTCTGACAAGGAGATTGAGGTTCGCCTGAAAATCAACAACGATGTGGTTCGTACGGAGATGCAGTGCAAGAGCGTAACGCTCGGTACGAAGATTTCCCAGAAGACCAACAACACCATCAAGGCCGGCAGCTCCATGCGTGTTGACATCACGGAGGCTAAGAACGCTTCTGATGTGCGTTTGGATAACTTCAATATCCACATCAAGGTGCCCACTGATGCCGCTCGTATCAGCACACTGAACACCGGTACTTTCAACAGTGCTGTTTGGTACAGCATTTCCTACAAGACCAACATGCAGGATTACCGCAAGCTGGCAGGTAACCTGCTCAGCACCAGCAGATACACCTATGACCTCAGCACGAAGTCCCTTGGCCTGCAGGCAGGCGAGTATGTAACCGACATCCGTATGGAATTCGGCACAGTGCCTGCTGGGTTCGCTGCCACGAGCAAGACCGCTTACAGCCTGTACGTCCTGTCTTCCGTGTATAACGGATACAAGATGACTTGCAGAGCGGAACTCGGCGGCCAGTACAACACCACTACCGTGAGCACAAACCATGTCACCAGCACATGGGGCAATGGCACAGGCACGAGCACGGGCTCGACCGGAACTTCCGGCACCGCCGCTATCTCCGGTAACTCTGGTCAGTGGACGACCAACGCCAGCACTTGGACCACAACTGTTTCCAACCCTGGGAAATATCCGTCCAAGCTGCCGACGACCGGCTATTAAGCGCAATCCATAATAGGGGAGATGGACGGAGAGCATCGGCTCTCCGTCCTCTTTTTTGCTCTCTTTAAAAATTTTTAGGTGCGAAGGGCCAAATGGGCCCGATGCGCCTTGCAAACAGTTTTCCATATATGGTAAAATCATTCCATAGACGAGACGATGTGCTCAATTTTATGAATTGTTTCTTGAAGAAGAGAAGGAGGAGTAAGCAATGGTATTCAAGAGTAAGAGACGAAATCAAATCACAGCACTGCTGGTGATGTCCGCGCTTATCGTGGCGCTGGTGCTTCCACTGGCATCTCAGCCGAAGCCGCACTTCACCGACGTTCCTACGACACACTGGGCTTATGCAAACATCGAGCGGGCCTATTCGGATGGTGTTATGGCAGGAACCGGCGGTAACGCGGCAAAATACACAGGCGTATTTTCTCCAAGCGGCACTTTAACCGAAGCCCAGTTTGTCACCATCATGACGAGAGGGTTCTTCCCGTCCGAGCTTGAAGCCGCAAAGAAGTCTGTAGGCTCCAACGCGAAGTGGTACGCGGCAGCGGAGAAGGTGGCAGAAGACAAGCATCTGTTGACCTTTGTTCAGGGCAAGATGGATAAGCCCATCACCAGATATGACATGGCAGCTATTATCGCAAATGTAATGGATGCTAAAGAATTCGCAGGGCGCCCCGACTTCAATACTGTGCAGGCGACTTTCTCTAAAATCGCCGATATCAACAGCATCCCCGATTCCTACCAAACCAGCGTTGCTGCAGTGTTCGCTATGGGCATCATCACGGGGACTGATTCAAAGGGAACATTCTCCGGTAGCTCCTATATGAACAGAGCGCAGGCAGCTGTTGTCTACGGACGTATGAAGGATGCTTTCATAAACTACAATGGAAGCAGCAAGCCCAGTACGCCTACCGAGCCCACTACTCCCAGTAAGCCCTCCACTGGAGATAGTAGTAGCATAGTTGGAACAGTCAGTTCCTCTCCCGTGACTCTTTCCTATGCCACGCATAAACCTACTGTTGACTTTTGGTCTAAACAGAGTGATACTGTTAAAAATGCAAGCGATAAAGACCTGTTTAATGCAGCAGTCGATAGTATTATCCATTCAGATATCATTACCAAAGCCAATACAGGAGAAAATTTCAGTGTCGTGAATGATTACTACAATTACGCAGTATTTGGGACGGGTGAAATGTCTCAAGTACAAAAGGAAACCGCAATTTGCGTAACGGGAATCTTTATGAACGATGCAAAGTTTGGCACTAAAAAGAAAGATGACTGCTGGTTTATTAACGCAAGCCCTGTAAACAGCGCAATAAAAAATGCTGTGAGCGAAGCAACAGATAAGTTTACACCGAGCATGTCTGATAAAGAGAAAATCAAAATCTGCGTAGACCTTATCACGAAGAAGTTCAGCTATGACGAAAATGGCGGCGGTTTTTCTTGGGATAAAGGTGGAACCGCTGGTGTGTGCAATCATTTTGCAAACGCTACGCTGAATATACTTGATGTAGCAGGTATTCCGTGCTTTATGGTCTCTGCAGACGTTTCAAATGGAGCACATTCTTGGGTACAGGCGTACGCTGATGGTGAGTGGATTATCGTTGATGCAACAGCAGCGGAGTATGGCTATTCTCAATATATGACATTCAGTGAGCATGAACGTCTTTATGGATATAGTCATTCAACTAATGAAGACTCCAGAAGCCTTGTGAGACGAGCCATCATTGAAACTGCAGCTAATGCCAATTAACGTACGGAACCATTTTGACGGAGATGAACATATCGCCAAAATCCATATCCCGGGATAAATAACAACGGAACAAAGGAGCCCGGGGAGCAAATCCCTGGGCTCCTTGAATTTATGATAAAATGTGATGAAAGACAAGTGAAAGAAATGACAAACAACACTATTACATCGATAACTCAGTTAAAGAAAGAAGTATTCTTCCTTGAGAAATGGCGATTCAAAGTGGAGTTTGATAACGGAGAGGTTCACGATGTCACCGTAACCGCTGACGTTGAGAGAGCAGAATTACCGCTTGTCTGAAAGACATGGAATATTTGGAGCAGGCGCGAACCGAAGCAATGATAGCAGAAACCACCAACTGCGATAGCACAGACCATAATCATACAGATAGCTGAGGAGGGTCTCTCATATTTACGACTTACATAACATACGACATGATAACGGCGGCGGTTATGCTTATTCTGCTGGCATTGGCTGCTTGGTACGATATTCATGGAGCGGAAGTACCAGATGAACTTACCGTTCCTTATGCCATCTTTGGGTACTACACGGCGCTCCTTCATGAACGCTGGATTACATCCCTTTTTTGCATTGTGGTTCTTGCCGCAATACTGATAGGCGTTCGCATCCCTGCGTGGAATAAGTTCAATGCGTTCTTGTTACGCAAGGCTGGCTCAAATACCTCGGAGGGAACCGAAGAAGCAATGCTCGAAGTCAGGTCAGCCGAATTCGAAGCATCACGAGGAAAGCTGATTGATAGGACCTGCATTATAACAGAACTCTTCGGAGCATTGGCACTTACCTTTGCGACCATTCTGGTGCCACATGAAATGGAGCCAATCCCGCTGATAGCACTCTTTATCTTCCTCTGCATGATGCTGGTCTTAATCAAAGCGAGGGATGCATCCAGAAGGGTAGAGGCAGAAGAACCTGTAGAGGGCATCAGCGCATTCGGCGGTGCCGACGCCATTGTGTTCATCGGCATCCTTGGCTTCTATGGACCAATTGGCTTTATCTACGGCATGGCGGTCACTATGGTCGGTGCCCTTATATGGGGACTGATTCATAAATTCGCCAACAGAAAAGCTGCGGCATTCCCGTTGTTGCCGGCCGTCCTTATAGCGGTGCCGCTGCGGATTTATATCGCGTATTCTGTGTGCCCGCAGGCAGAACAGACCTTCAATTGGGCGCTTCACAACATAAATCTGTGAATTTTTTTCGAAATCACCTCCAGAAGGGGTCAAAATGACCCGATGCGCCTTGCAGACCATCTTCAGAGGCTGGTATAATAGAGCCACAATGATTGGATGAGGACAAAGCTCATGCGTAATAAATCATCAATCCGGATGCCCCGGAAGAAAGGAGAGCCCTGCGTAACGCACGGCGTACAGTAATTATGAAAAATCAGAAAAGAATCAACCCTAACTATCTCGGAAAGAATCCTAAGAAAAAGAAGAAAATGAAGCCGATACGTTGCCCGTACTGCGGCGCTCCCGCAAAGATGGTGCCGGAAGCTGAAATGAACTTCAGATTCCATGAAACGAACCCGGCCAAAAGAAAGGACTTTTTCTGGGTATGCAGCAGATATCCCGAGTGCGATGTCTATATCGCGGCAGATAACCATACGAAACGGCCGATGGGAACCATGGCAAACCCGGAACTGCGACACATGCGCATGATGATTCACTATTGGCAGGTACTGCTGGTAGACAATCGCGTCTATACAAAGGGCACCTTTGCTTCTATGTTGGCTTCGATGGTCAACCAGATTGACCCGCGCCGCGTCCATGTGAGCGAATTCACAAGATATCAGGCAGAAACCGTTCTGGCTTATCTGAAGAATTTGTACGATAAGGATGCGAAGATTCACGGGCTCGTTGAAGCGCGGCCGGAATCTATGCTCTGGAAGGAAGTACACGGACTCAATACTGGGAAGAACCACAATATCCTTTATGATACTGAAACGTATGAGGAAATCGGAGTTTCCTCCTGGAACACACCGGAGGTCGAAGAGAGCAACTTGGCTCAGAGAGCGCAGACCGTGAAGAATTTGCGGAAGTATCACCTGGATGACTGATATCCATGCGGGAAAATTATCGGAACATTTCAGGAACAAGTTGGAACATTTTTGATATTGAAATAGAATCGGAACATGGTATAATCGTATCGTGTAGTAGTGGGTAATTGGGCGACCACTCGCCACAAAATGTTCAAACCAAACAAAATATAGGACTTTAAGCCAACCTGTTTTTGTGCAGGTTGGCTTTTCTTATGCCCAAAATTATCATTTTACATGGAGAGTGAAAACAATGCTCAAATTTTTCCGAAGCAAACTGTTCATCAGCATTATCCTGCTACTCATGGCAGGCATCCTCACATTCGCGTTCTTACCGAAGATGTATGGCAGCCAGAGCACAACGATGAACGTTGTACAGTTCATTGATGACGTTAACCTCGGCACAAAGATTTCAGAAGATATGCTGGTGACGAAAACTATTGGTCAGTATGGCGTCGACAAGTCCGTTATCACCTCTAAGGACCAAATCGTCGGCAAGTATGCAACCAGCAATATCCGCCACGACACCAACCTGTACAGCGATATGTTCACGAATAACTGGAACGAGGTCGATGGCGCCATCAACACCCTGCTCAAGGAAGGCGATAAGCTGGTTACCCTGACGTTGGCATCCGGCGCGAAGTCCGTCGGCGGCTTGGTCAATCCCGGTGATTACGTTGATGTCCTGACTCAGAAGGCAAGTGCTGTGACCTACGACGAATGGGGTGGCTCCTCTGAAAGCGATAAGGTTGAAATGGAAATGACCCCGCTGCTGACCCATGTCCGCGTCTACAAGCTTCAGAACAATGCTCTGGAAGACATTTCTGAACTTACCCGTAAGTATCACTCCCTGCAGGAAGCCAACGATGGTAGCGAAGAGAACTTTGATTCCTCTATGGTGCCTGCTTATGTGACACTCATTGTGAACAACGAACAGGCTGTGAAGCTGGCCAATCAGGAATATGATGGCACCGTCCATCTGGTGCTGTATCCTGAAATCGAAGCGGCTGAGGACACAAAGGATACAAAGGCCACGAGTGATGCCGCTAACCCCACAAAGAAGGATGAGCCTGCCGCTGATGCCAACACTGCGCAGGATGCGCCGCAGACACCGGCTGAGGGTGAAGATGCTGCTCAACAGGATGCCGCAGCATAAGAAAGAGGGCTTTTAAATGACACATGAGAAATATATGATTGCCGTTTGGGGCGCACCCGGAAGCGGCAAGACGACGTTGGCTGTTAACATGGCCACAGTGCTTGCTGACTCAGGTTACATGACCTGCATTGTTTCCGGTACGGACCACGGCGAACTGCAGGCGTTCTTCGGAACGTCTATCCCTAAGGGGAAAGGTCTGTACGCTGCTATCAGTAACGGCCGCAACGTCAGAGAGTCCCTGACGCAAGCACGTCCGAACCTGTGTATTCTGGAACTGGATACGGGCGGTGACTCCTTCAACATTGCATCTATTACGCCGGACCAAGTGCAGCACATGCTATCTGACCTGCGTGACCAGTTCAGTTATGTGGTTGTCGATTGCACGAGCCATAAGGAATCCACCTTCACAGGCGTCGGCCTGGCCGAAGCAGATAAGGTCATCATCACCATTCCGCACCGCGTATCCGCCGCGACGTGGCATATTTCGAACACCCAGATGATTGATGCTGTGGCACACAAAATCATCTATGTCGATGCGAATACTCGTGAGGGAGGATGCGACATGGACCAACTACTGTCCTCGATGGGCTTGCCTGACTGTGATTTCAAGCTGGGTTGTGTGGATGCAGCGTATCTCTGCGAGAATACTGGACGGCCAATCGTTACGACCAGCGGTCGCGCTGAGAAAAAGTACCGGGCAGCAGTTCTTCGCCTCGTTAAGTCTATCCTTGAGAAAGAAAAGGATAAACGAAGAAAAGACGAACCTGACGATGAAAACGAGCCGCCGAAGAAAAAGAAAGGTTTCTTTGGATTTGGAGGAAAGGCCAAGAAGCAGAAGGAACCTGATACTGAGGCACAGGAAGAAGAATGACCACGTAAGGTGGGGCCGATGTTGGCCCCACCTTTTCATATGCTCATGAGAGTGAAAGGAAGATGTTCTTTGAGTGTATTGGATTCCTATGACGAAATCATCGGCACTCGAATAGCCGCAAAGGTGGAAGAAGTCGGGGAAAATGTGGAATCCCTCCAAAATCTGCTTCAGGCGGAATACAAATTGCGGGACCAAATCACTGAGGAAGCGGTAGCTGCCTTTGCGAATGAGTCTCAGTCCAAAATAGCCTTTGATAATGCCTCAACGGACGTCGAAAAATATCATGGTTTGGCCCGCAGAGCAGTTCGTGCCGGGGCAGATGATGATGCGAGGATGTTCATTCGAAAGATGCTGGACGTCAAAGACTCTCTGGCAAGTAAGGAAGAAGCCTATCTGGAAGCAAAGGAAATCGCTGACCAGCTGAGAGAACTCGGCACAAAGGTTCATCGTGATATTAAAGCTTTGCAGCAAAAGAAAGCCGAGCTTCTTCGTGCGAATGGATATGAGCCGCAAATATCGGATATCACGGGGCAGATAACGGCAGGCAACGAACAGGTAGACCCGGTTGAAGAGGAACTTCATCGGCTGAAGGTAGAAACGTTCGTCTACCAAAAATAAAGTTCGGCCCATTGCAAAGCACCGACCGACGTATTTGCAGAGCCGCCCACAGCGCAAAAAGAGCAATCGCCTCCTCTTTGCACGGGAACTTGCACGTGTGCAAGTTCCCGTGCGACATTCATAAAGTGAATCGCAGCTCTTTCTCATAAAGTGGATATCGCCATTGAGGGGGAGGCTATTCTGCGGAGTCTGGCGTACTTGCCCGTATGCCGGGCAAACAGGAAATTGCTTCATGTATGCTGTGAGGGGCTCTGCAAATACGCCGGAATTTCACCCAAAGTGTTCATAGCGATTTCACAGAAAGGGGAGTGTGAGCCTGCCCGCAGGCGGGTGTGGCTTGAATATAATGCCTAATATTCCAAATAAAAACAACGGCGGGTACAATCCGTTCTACGCACTGAACATGGCTCGGCAGGACAAAAATGCCAGAACTGACAGTACGGATAGCGGAAAGGTAAAAACGGAACCGACCCGCGTTTCCTATAAATCGGTTCTGGAATATGTCCAGGAAAAAATCTCAACAAACGAAGGGTATAACAGAATTTTAACTGAGTCGCTGGGCAGCGATGAAGAAAAAACAAGCGACCAGCTCAAATCTATTATTTATAGCTTACTGCAGCAATCCCATTTCGCATTGGATAACGCAACGGTAGACGAGTACAAGGTGCGGATTTACGAAGACATGACGGGTCTCGGTATTCTGACGCCGTACATAGAAGACCCGAATATCGAAGAAATCAACATCTTCGGTCCTGGCCCTCAGCAAATTGAAGTTGTGCCGACCGGACAAAAGGGACACATGCTGAATGAAGGCTTTCCGGATGCGGAAGCAGTCCTCAACATCGTTAAGCGTATGGTCCGTAAGGGCGGCATGGTTATCGACCAGTCGAATCCTCGCGTGGACTCCTATATGAACAACGGCACACGTATTTCCGCCATGATTCCACCGGTTGTCCGCGAGGATAAAGGCGCCGTGGCATCTATCCGTAAGCAGACAAAGGCAAATATCACAAGAGACGACCTTGTAAATGCCACGTCAGCCATGGATGAAGAGTTCGAATTTATCGAGCTCTGTACCAGAAACAAGGTATCCGGCGCCCTGGTTGGTGCAACCGGTTCCGGTAAAACCACCTTGCTGAACTACATCATGAGCGACTACGTAGAGAGCAATAAGGAAGCGGCACGTGTCTACATCATCGAGGAATCGCGTGAGTTGCAGCTGCCCTCGGATGCGAAAGTTATTTATACCGCCGTTTGCGGCGATGGGAAAAACGGCACGGAAGTTACGGCTCCCGACCTGTTAAAATCGGCTCTGCGTTTCCACCCGACGTTTATTTCCTGCGCGGAAATGCGTGGCGAAGAAGCCATGAACGCCATGACCGCCGCACAGACTGGCCATATCGTCTGGTCTACATTCCATGCAGATAACTGCGTGGAAGCATATCAGCGCCTGCTGACCATGTGTAAGATGTCAGGCACGGACCTATCCGAACATTTGCTGATGCGGAATCTGGTCAGCGCTTTCCCTATCATTATCAGCACCCAGCAATTGAAAGATGGCACCCGAAAAATTACAGGTATCTATGAGGCCGAAGGCGTGGACAATGTTTCCGTCGTCGGCCATTACATTTACAAGATGCAGATTTCCAGCTATGAATATGCTCCCGATGGAACGGTAGCTCATGTTCACGGCATCCACGCCCGGGTTGGAAATATGTCGGATGACATGGCACAGCGTATCTTTGATAACTGTGGTCAAAAGGAACTCGTTCAGAAATTCGCCCGTCCCGGCTGGGAGCCTGAGTCACTGGCAGCCATCAGAAAAAAGCTGAGCGGCGAAGCTGATGACAATGAAGAGACAAGTAAAATCAGCCATTACATTGAATTTTAATCCCATACAAAGGAGGCAAGACGTCCATGTTTTGTCCAAGATGTGGTCAACAGTTACCGGATAATGCTTCGTTCTGTTTCCAATGCGGACAGGCCATGTCTGGCGTAAATAACGCCCTCGGCGGCGGGGATGCGCAGGGGAATGTGCAGAACCAACAACAGGGGCAACCGCCAACTCAAAGAGGCCCGAACAGCATACCGGCGCAAACCCCTTGGGGCAGCATTTATCAAAACGGGGTGCTTTACCAACCGGTGTATCCCGTACCTCAGCCGGCACAGCCTCCGGCGGCTCCGCAGCAGCCGAAGAAAGAACAGGTGCCGGACCCGACCTTTTCGAAATTCATCGATAAGCCCGACCCGCCGCTGCCGTTCAGAATTCCCAAAATCATTCTTGGCTTTGTGGCGATTATGGCAGGCGTGTACCTTTTGCTGAATTGCAATGACATGGGCACCTTCCGCCTTATCGCGGGACATGCGAAAGATAACATTCCCGGTATGTCCTTGCTGTTGGTCGCTTGCCTGCTCATTGTAGCGGCACTGGCTGCCATGGGCTCCAAGAAGAGCAAGGGGGCAGCAGGGTTCAGTGCTGTGTGCTACTTCTTTGCAGCGGGCGTCTGCCTGACACGGCCGGACGATTTCCGTTATTTCACAATCTACGGCATCACATGTATGGTGTTCGCTTTGGTCAGCCTTATCTCGGCAGCCGGTGGCGTTAACATCCATCTGGACGATTAGAACTAAGCGATAGGAGGTATTTCATTTGGAACAACAAATCCTATGGGCCATATTCTTCATGCTGGCAGCTATCATCCTGATTAACTCAGGACTTGATAAAGAGTACAGGATGAAGAAGATTCGGAAGGCCAGACTTCAGGAACAGCGTGAGCAAATTCTGGGGAGAAAGACCGGCCGTATCGAAAAGTACATCACCAGCGAGCGAAATCTGGTGAACGCCACAAATACAGACAGGAAGACCTACATTGCCTTAATGTTAGCCAGCGTCTTCGGGGGCTGGCTTTTCGGCAAGCTGGTCTTCGTTGATTCTATGGTTTCTCTGTGTTTGGCAGGTGTTTGCATCATTCTGCCGCATGCGTTTTTGCTTATAAAAGGAAACAAGGACCGCAGAGAACTGGCGGAGAACCTTGAGTCTGCCATGCGCATTATCACGCATGAGTATATCAGCACACTGGACATCCAGAAAGCCGTTGAGAATACGGTAGACATCATTGACCATGATAAGCCGTTCCGCGAGTTCCTCGTGGATTGCAAGTTGGTTTCGGCAAATATGGAACGTAACCTGCGCCGGCTGGAAACAAAAGAGAACAACAGATTCTTCAGTCGTTGGATTGACCAGCTTATATTGGTCCAGTCCGACCGCGCTCAAATTGTGAATCTGATGCCTATCCTCGACGACATGAACGATGCAAAAACTGCACAGCGGCAAAACGACACGAAAGTTGCAGGTGCGTGGAGAGATTACTTTACGCTGCTATTCATCATTCTGCTGTCCCCGCTGCTTATTCGCTTCATCCAGTACGAGTGGTACAGCTACCTGATTACGACATTTATAGGGCGGGGCCTCATTATTGCCATGCTGGCATGTCTGGTGTGGGCTACCGGCCGCGCTCTGAAAATCAATAAGCCTATCACTGGTTAAGGGGAAGGGGAGAACAACAGTGATTCTTGTTACATACTGCATCATCTTCTTCTGCCTGTATATCGGACTACTGTACCCGTGCTTGGCCATTCTTGGCTATGACGTATACGCAAAAAAGAGCAAGACGCTGACCACTATCATCAGATGGCGCCGCCGCTCGAAAGATATCTGGCAGAACCGTTACCTCAATAACATTCTGCAAATCGTTGCTCCGCTCATTCCGCTGTCTGAGTCTTCCGAAAAGAAGATGAATGACAACTTGAAGAGAGCGGACATTCCTTATAACGCAAAAGAATACTACGCCAAGGCGATTCTGAGTGCCTGCCTCGGCATTCTCGTTACAGTGTTTGCCACGACGCTGAATTCTACGATACTCGTCATCGGCGGCATACTGATGACGATTTACCTGTTCTTCAAGAACTACGATGAAGTAAACGACATCTTGCAGAACAAAGCAAAACTCTTGGAAGACGAAATCCCAACGTTCGTTCGCTCGATTGAGTCTGGACTTCATACAGACAGAGATATTATCAGAGGCTTTGAGCGTTACAAGAAAATTGCATCCCCAGCGATGGCATCTGAACTCGATATTGTCATCGCCGATATGCAGGCTTCCAGCGTAGCACAAGGTCTTATGCGCTTTGATAACCGGCTGAACAGCCCGGAAATCTCCAGACTGTGCGCGGCTCTCATTGAGGTTGACCGAGGCATTGATAACTCCCTGACACTACAGTATCTGGCACAGGATATGACGACAATGCATCGGCAGATTATTCAGAGGGAACTGGATAAACGCCCTGGGCAAATGAAGAGAGCAATCCTGCCGGCCGGCATCATTCTGGTCGTCATGATGTTCTATATCCTCATCGAAGCTGTTATCCGGTCCGCCGCGACCCTCTTGTAAACGCGGCATCGACACTTTGTTTCTTTATCGGGTCAGGCGCCACTGGACCCGTTAAAGGATAGTTGAGGCTGCCTGCATTTAGTCGAGGCAGCAAGGAATCTGCAGATTCTCAAGAAAGGAGGACTCATCCAATGAAGGACAAGCTGATTGCCGCCTCTACGAAGGTGGAACTGAACGCGAAAGATAAGCTGGAGCAGTTCGTCAAGGATGTCGAGGGCTCTGACACCACCGAAAAAATCGGCATGGTCGTTATCGCCGTTGTCGTCGTCGGACTGCTGGCGGTTGCTGTCAAGACAGCAATGCCTGGTTTGTTTAACCAAATCATTGCAACCGCTCAGACGAAGCTGAACGACATCTTCAATTAACCCACATCAATCGCAGATGTAGGTACGACAGTAAATTCTGTCTACGTTCACGAGCCATAACGGCTTGGACAAAGCAGGGGAAGGGAAGCCTTTCCCTTCCCCTTGCTTCTTTTTCAACTGCACGAAACTAAATCGGAAATTGGTCTATACAGGCCGCACTGAATTCGGAAATTCTGCTGGGTAAAACCCGGCTTACGATAACGATATGATGCTTCTTGAAAGCGAGCAAAACAAAAAATGGAGGTATCTCGCAATGCTTTACAAATGGAAAAAGGAATTGCGCAAATTTCATCAGGATACAGATGGCAGCGAAGTCATTGAAATGGTCTGGACAACAATGATGCTTGTCTGTTTCATCATGATTGGGCTCATGCTTCTGACCTATGTGATGCAGCTGACAATAGTAAATACTGCAACCAAGAAGGTTGTGCGTGAAATAGAGGTCACTGGTCAGGCTACGCAATCAACGATGAACGCCCGCTTCAATGAAATGCTTGGAACCAGCGACCAGCTGACAGATAGAAGTGTTTCTATCTCCAACGTGTCCTATGTGGACGGAACAAATAAAATCCAGCTTAAGCGGACGTTCATGGTAACCGGAAAATGTACCTATACGGTCGACCTCGTAAATCCGGGGAATATCACAGGTTGGCAGATACCAATGCCTATCGTATCAAGAGTGTCAGGGATGTCCGAAGTCTATTGGCCAAACACGTAATAGGGAGGGATATGTGTGACACGAAACAAATGGCGCAGATACCCTTCTATCAAGAATATCAAGCATGCCATAGAAAATAAGAGCGGCAGCGAAGTCATTGAAATGGTGTACTCTACAATGGCGCTGATGATGCTTATTCTGTCAACGATGCTCATTATAGGATACGCAATTCAAGTCAATCAGGTTTCCTATGCAGGAAAACGTGTGGCTCGTTATATTGAGGTTGCAGGGCAAGCAGACCAAACGGACATGGACACACTGCTCAATGAGCTTCTGCCAAATAAAAACTATCTCGGAGCAACGGTTTCAGTTACAGCAGATAACTGGGAAAACGTAGCTTCCCGCAAAATCCAGCTGCGCGAGAATTTTACAGTCCATATTTCAGCTTCGTATCCGCTTACATTGGCTAATCCAGGAGACGGGTCTGCTTATACTTTTACACTGGGAATTCCCATAAACGTCTATATAACGGGGCAATCCGAAGTCTATTGGAAGTAATTGAGGAGTGAAACGAGTGAAGATAACGCTGAAAAGGCGGCGCGGCGCCACCGTCATAACGATGCTCGGCATAGCCTTTCTTATCCTGCTGTTTGGTTTATTCTTTTTGGAACTTCAAACCCTCTACGACTACCAATATGCCATTGAAGTAAGAGGACAGAGAGCGGTCAATGCTGTTGTCGAATATTCCATGGATGACCGGCTCCGCGCAGACGGCTATAACCTATTCAACAAAGCGATGGCAGATGGAAACTATAAGGGATTTTTGGACAATGACCTGAATGTAGACGCATCGGGCAACTGCAAAAGCAGTGCCGGAAATGTCCTGTATTCGGTGTCATACGGCACGCCGACTTATTCGGGGAGAAAAGAGGTCGGAGATTCCGTTGGATATTCGCAAATGGAAATTGACGTGACAGTATCGATGCCTTCCAGCATAGGGAAATTCTTCGGACATCCGACGTTTTCCTGGACGACGCATTTTGCATCGAATAACTTCCGCACCGATGACGATGAAAGGGCAGGGCTTTGACAATGAAAGACTGGACTAAAACCATCGTTTGGGGAGGCATTTTAACTGCATGCATCATTGCTTTTATATGGGACATCACCTACAACAATGGTGCTTATACAACACGCTGTATCGACTATATTGTAAATCTCGTCAGTAACCTGACGAAGTTTATGGACCGCTGGGCAACTCGGTTATTTGGCAGCTATCGCTACCAATTTTAACAGCCTCTTAAACCTGCGCTCAAAACAACTCAACCCAATTGAGGGTTGAGAAAACGAAATGAGGAATTGATGTGTTCAAACTTAATGACATGATTCCGGCAACGCCGGAATCCTCTTCTGGAGCAACTACTTTAACCCCGGGAAAAGCGAGGGTCGTATACATCCATCCGCTGGGTCGCTTCTATGTGGTTCGGTTTGACTTCCCACATGGCTATTTCTGTGAGAGCCGTTGGTTCACACCTTACGAATATGAAGAGGGCGCCGATATGGGGCTGTTCCAAAGAACTCGGCGTCCGAGTGATTCCTTCCGACCGAAGGGCTTCGTTATGGGCCCGCTGGACCAAGACGGCTACCCGATGCAAAAGGAATTGGATGAATTCGACCCTGCCATGATTTGAGCATGCGAACTTTCTTCATCGTTTGCTGTTATATTCTTGCTTTCTTCTTTGGTGGATTCGTAGGGAGCAGGGTATTCAGCAGCATTGTCCACAGGGTGAAAGGGGAGCACGAGGATAACAGGCACGAATGCTGTGGCATCTGTGGGCATCAGCTCGCCCGGATGGACATGTTCCCCGTACTTGGGTTTCTCATGAGAAAGGGGCGCTGCCGCTATTGCGGCGCCCCGATTCCCGGGGACTCCCTGGCGTCAGAAGTTATCTTTGGCATGGCAGGAATTGTTGTAGTGCAAGGTATCACAGCAGCGGCAATTCCGACTTTGTATCGTGCAACTCTTTTTCTGATTGGTGCCGGCAGTATTGCGGGATACATAGCGATTTTAGTCAGCAAAGAAAAGTATCGAGCAAAGCACAAATAGGAAAGCGTCGCTCAGTTCTGAGGATTTTACTCGAAAACGAATATATCCATGCTTTCGAATTAGTTCCTCAGAACTGACCAGACATTAAAGAAGGGAGGACAGGTTTTGATGATGGAAATAGTCGGTGACGACAAAGAGGTAGCGTTCAAATGTATGGCCACGAATTGTCACTGCCACATAAGCTCGGTCGTGATGAAGGTAAATGGCAAAGAACTGCTGGTCGAAAGCACCTGTACGGCAGGACACATCAATATCTTCAAGTACAAAGAGGAAGGACGCGAGAAGCCTCTGCCGAAGAACATCAATATGACGATTCGGACAAAGGTATCTGGCGTGACGTTCAAAAATGCAGACGGCGTTTCACGGCAGGAACTGCTCAAGCGACTGCGCCCGGGCGATGAACTCGAAATCATCAAAGGGACGCTGGACAACCAGCAGGTCTATCAGGTGCGGCACGCTATTGGGGTTATTGGTACGCTGAAAAGCGATACCATCCGCAGCATTGATACCGAGAACGGGAAGAAAGAACTCTACGCAAAGGTGGTTCAAATCACGGGCGGCAAGGGAGAGAAATCCACCTTTGGCTGCAACATCGAGCTCTTTACCAGACCGGCCAAGAGCCTTGTGTATATGGACCCTGACGGGAAGAACATCTACCATAAGAACCCGCACTGCTCAGGGATGCAGGACGCAACAGCAGTTACGCTGGAATACGCCAAAGAGGAACTCAGAGCAAGACCATGTAAGAAATGCGCCGGCGATGCAGCCGGTGCATCAAATAATTGACGAGATAAAGGAGACGAAGAACAATGCCTTCCATCAGACAAAATCCTGAACAGCAGAAAGCGCTGGAAGATATCACTACTGCGCTGGCAGAACTGAAAAGCATGAACATTCTGTCCGACGGGGAATGGGCAAACAGCGTGACACTGTCCTTCAGCAACGGCGGCACAGGGCGTGGGAGCACGCTGAAAGTTCAAATTGACGCCAACGCCAAAGAGGACGAAAAGGACATCGCAGCTATTCTGAGGGTCCTGCAGGGCAGACGTGCCCGCATCGCAAAGGATGCCCTGGCACGCGCAGAGAAATTCGACATCAGGCTGGATGAAGAGGAAGAAGCTACCCTGCGTGGAGAACTGCCCCAGAAAAAGAGCCGTAAGAAGAATGCTTCGGAAGCACCGGATGCCACTGCAGTAGCTTCTGAGCAGACAAATACCAATGAAGAAACCACCGAACAGAGCCATGCTGGATTCACCGGCGTCGGGGAGAATGCAACGCAGGAAGAAGTTCCTCAGAATGGACCCGTACAGGCGCCGGCTGCTCAGGCAGAGGCGTTTGACGCGGATGCGTTTGCCTCCGATGATGACCATGCCGCCTCTGAGGGAGACGAGGATGCAGAACTCGAAAAAGCTCTCGGGCAGTTCGGCAGCATCTGAGGTGTGAATTATGGATACTCTCACATCGGTTGACCCGACAACTGCAGCAACGGCTATTGGGACAACGATTCAGATTCTCATTCTGAATAACTGGTCTTTTGTCGTAGCTGCGCTTGTTGCGGTGGCAGCCATCAAGCTGTTCAAAGCAGGTGTTCAACTGGTACTTACCATCATCGTTGCTGGAATTGCACTCTCAGTTCTGACAAACATGGGACTAATTCCGCCCATCAATGAAATCCTCGCACAACTGGGCAACATCGGGAAGTAAACCGACGGAACTATTGCGAAACTGTATGCGTACATGCGTGTGTGCGGTGGCTGAAAGAGGACAGCCAGAAGAAGGGACAGGCCATTTTTCAAAAATTTCTCGACAGAAGCCCAAAATGACCCGATGCGCCTTGCACGCATTATTCCAGATATGGTATAATCTGCTCGTAAGGTGGACAACAGATAGAAAATCTTGAACAAATGGGCTTCGAGGAATAGTGCAAACGAAGCAAATTTCAAGAAATCTACTCACTTTTGCAGACGATTATATGCAAAAAAATCTTATAGAGAGGTGTAGAAAGTATGAAGAATAAAAAGAAAGTCATTTCCATGCTGCTGGGCATGGCACTGACTGTGGCTGTACTGGGTGGTATCTTTGCTACTCCCCGGTTCACGGATGTACCTTCCAACCATTGGGCCGCAGCGTCCATCACAAAGATGGCACAGGGCGGCTTGATTTCCGGCTATGGAAACAATAAGTTTGGCCCCAACGATAAGTTCAACATCGACCAGATGGCGACCATTATCGCACGTGCCAAAGGCCAGCCTACCACCGCACAGGGCGGCTATTGGGCATACAGCGCCGTCGATTACTGTGTGAATGAACTCAAGTGCCTGCCTTCTCAGGGAGCCATCTCCGCCGCCAACTACAGCAAGGTGTGCAGCCGCGAACTGGCTTACTACATGCTGGTGACTGGCTTGGGCAAGGGCCCCGATGGCGATGCGCAGAACGCTCCTTGGGTTACTGCTGCGAGCATCCCCGACTATGCTGATATCGACGGGGCTTATCAGGATGCTGTTGTCACGGCATACCAGCTTGGTCTGACCGTTGGTACTGACTCCAAGATGACCTTTGCTCCTAAGGCAAATCTGAACCGCGCTCAGGCTGCTACCATGTTCGTTCGTGCCGGCTGGACCAAGGCTGCCACTATCGCAACTGAAGTTACCACAGGACTGACGAATGATGAGCTTTTTGGTAAAATCAAGGAAATGGGCGTTTGGACCGAAGGTAAGGATGAAATGGGACTGCCCATCCTGACAGCAAAAGACTCTAAGTATGGCGGCATTACAGTTGTAAACGATGGCACCTGCTTGGAGATTACTATGCCTGAGTGGAATGATTCGGCATGGGGAACCATTGGTTCTGCTGGCCTGTATGATAGCAAGACTGGTAAGATGCTGTATTCTACCGGTTTTGGCTACGATGCCCGTATGTTGGTAAAGCAGATTATCCAGATGGCCTATCCCAATGCAAAAAATGCTGCAGTTGCCGGTTATAAGAGCGCATTCATGCAGGAAGTTTGGCAGTCCAGCAACTCCTATCCTGCATTCTTTGACTGGATTGATGGACGAGCTTTCCTGGCTGGATACAGCCAGGCATCTCACCAGTTCGCTGTGTCTATTTATGAACTCAACGATAAGGTGTCCTATAACCAGTTTAAGTCTACTGGCGTGACTTCTACAAAGTCTCAGTATGCCACAAAAACGGGTAGCTGGGACAATGCAACGAAGGCATATGAATTGACCAAGTGGTAATTTAACCAATTCAACAACTGTCCAATATAAGGCAGGTAGTGAAGGGAAAGAAGCCCTTTGCTACCTGCCTCTTTATATCATTGCGAGATGCAGAAAGGAAACGAAATGAAAAACATATCAGACACTGTCAAGCAGATGTGGCGTCGCTTTACATGCCTCTTTTTAGCTATGGTCACAGTCTTGACACTCTGCCCGGTGACGGCCTTTGCTGCCACAACTTCTTCGGGGGATGGAAGTCAAGACACATCCAACCGCAGCCTTGGGTATCTGAACTTTGAAGCGACCATAACCAACGGTGACGGGAAGACGCAGCCGGAAAAGAAGACTGGAAGTTTCTTCGCGGTTATTATGGTGGACCAGAATGAAAAAATCATTCAGAGCGAAAGTGCAAAGAGCATTACGTTCAACGCCAGCTATAATAGCGCAGAAACAGGAACCCCATCGAAAGACTATGAAGTAAGAATTCTGTACACAACGCAGGAGTCGAAAAAAGATAACCCTACAGGAAAACTGGGGGCCGGCATTGGCTCTGCGACAGGGAAACTTAATATAAACCAGGGAGCAGCAGAAACCGTCTACTATGTTACGGCTCTGGTGGTTCACTCACAGACGGGTGAGATTGTAAAACGCACCATGATAAGCGTGACGACTCAGCGCCTGCATAAGCGTTTGAGTGACATCTATTACTCCCGCGTGGGTATGCAGGTTCGCGTCATCGATGACATCCCGTTTGGACAGTATGACTACAAGGCAAGCCAATCCACAAAGGTTAGCAATACGACTGGCGTAGCCAAAACTTCCTCCGGTACTTACACAGGCATCGACGGAAATTCTTACGAGAATGCTTATTGCGACATCCGCCTTTCTAACGAAGGAACGGGCGCATCTATCGTTGCAGCAAATACCGATGATATCCAGAACGTCATCAAGAAGATGGTCAAGGGCACCCTCATGCAGAACGGTGCCTCCAACAACTTCAACGCAGCCAAGGGCTACTTCGAGGCCAAGGGTCCCGCTTACGTTCAGTGCCACGGCGTGAAAGCAAAAGGGGAACCCATCTATAACCTGCAGTATTATCATGCCACTGATACGAGCGGCATCAACAGCTATGCAGGATGGGGCCAGAACACCAAAATCAAGGACTGGGAAGGTAACCTGCGTTACCTGTCTCTGGTCATTCCTCTATCTATGACCGGCGTAGTGACCGTCAACTACTATGACGAGGATAACCCGACCAAGAAGATTCGCGAGTCCTACACTACCACCACAAAGGAATTCCAGAAGGCTATCTCCGATAAGAACTCTATGGAAACCTTCATCATGGAAACCAGTGCTGCTTTCACTAACCAGTATATCGAAGCTATGGGCGGCTGGCACGTTGTGCTGAACAATGAAAACGTGCTGCAGGACTACAATTCCTATCGGCAGGCCATTTCCGCGACGCCTCTCTACAACAAGGATACCAAGACGTGGACCATGCAGTCCTCTGACGCTACGGCGAAAATCAAGGAAATCATGGGTATCCGCAATAACACCCTATCCAGCATCGTTGCAAACTCTCTGACGGCTCCTTACGTTCAGACGCTTATCGTTACAGCCCCCGAAATCAAGGGCTATACCTTCGACTTTGGCTACGGTAACGATGCCTTGACAGCTATGTCTTACGGCAGCCTGATGTTCAGTGTGGATTCGAAGAGCGCCACCGTTATGATGACTGCAGACTATCCGTCCGCTGTCGTCAACCTTTATTACAAGGGCGTCGGTGACACGACCTATACGGTCAAGGTTCGTAAGAACGGTGAAATCGATGAGTCCTACACCAAGAAGTACGATGCTTCTGTCGGTGACCGCATTGAAAAGGAAGACGTCGATACCAGCTATATCCCGAAGGACTGGACTATCAAGGACATCGAAAATGTGCCGCTGGATGTTGTGAAGGACCCTGAGAAGAATCTTATCATCATCGACTGCGATGCTCCTGACTATATCTACACCGTCATGTACTACTTGGACGGTGTTTTCAAAGAGAAGGAAACCATCTCTGCGGACAAGGGCTCAGTCATTAAAAACCCTGCAATAAAGGGTTACCCTGGGTATAAACTTGACCACATCGATGGAACACCTCTTACCATCGTAGATAGCAAGGGCATCATCCGCGTCTACTACAAGAAAGATAGCATCACCGCTGCGGCATCTCTGAATGCACAGCTGTTCAAAGACGAGTATCGTACGCAGATTACCAAGTCCAAATCCGGCTACGGCGTGTACGGACTGTTTTATGTTGATGTATCGAAGTATGTCGATGCAAAGTCGTATCCTGCATGGACCGTCAACGGCGGATGCAGCCCTTCTGCGCAGAACAAGACGGTTAACACGTACAAGGACATCAATGTAACAGCTACGGCTACCTGGTATGAAGGGCTGCCTATCGACCCCAACAACACTAAGGGCAATAAGATGGGGCACAAGGTAACGGTCAACCTGGTAAAGGATACTACTCACAGCAAGGAGAAGGTTTGGGTATTCCGTTTCCCGCAGAATAGCCAAAGCGCCCAGAAATACGCAAAGGCGTACATTCCTATTGGATGGAAGAATAACACCAACTGGACAGTGTCCTTTACGGCAGAAATGACAGCGCAGGAATACCATTGGACGACAACATCCGCAAGCACAAGCTGTTCGGGACATGTCTCACTTTTCGGAGTATGGTTCCATACCTACACGATTCATCCCTTGAAGGAATGGTATGAAGATTACAGCAAGACATTTACCGGCAGTGCTTCTATCGCTGTAAACGGAAGCATGTACGAGGACGACTTCACTGGAGGCAAGAATTAACCAGTAACTTGGGAGAAAATCCGGAAGAACGAAAGAGACGGGCAGGTGCATTCGATTGCACCTGCCCGCTTTTTTCGTACCTTTCAGGGCTATTGAGGATGGCTGCAGGGGGACATGAGACTGCCACATGACGCACCTCCGTGAACTACTTGCATTGTCAGATGTTTTTCGCATAATATAGCCGTAAAGTCTCTCTTACATCTTCCCACAAAGGCGGCACCTAAATGGTGCCGCCTTTTCTTTTCCAAACAGAAAAATAAATTGACAAGCCTGCTTGAGTCAGATATACTATTACTGTAAATGTCTCTCATTGTTCCTCGTCCGAGGAAAAGTTTCTATCCCAAAGTCTGTATAGACTGAGGTCGTTTCTAAATCAAAAGATTCTATGCGTCTATCCGTTTAATAAAATGGGTGGGCGTATTTTTATATATTCCAAACGAAAATTTTTGGTAAAGGAGAGTAATTAAAATGACAGAAAGCACCAGAAAAGAAGCATTCGTACATCTGCACTGCCATACCGAGTACAGCTTGCTGGACGGACACGGCCGCATCAAGCAGCTTGTTCAGAAAGCGAAAGACTTGGGTCAGCCTGCACTGGCCATTACTGACCACGGCTATATGTATGGCGTCGTTCAGTTCTACGACACCTGCAAGGCCGTCGGCATCAAGCCAATTCTCGGCGTTGAACTGTATACGGCCGCAGACATCCACGAGAAAAAGGACCGCAAAGCAGGGCACATTATCCTGCTCGCGAAGAACAACCAGGGATATCAGAACCTCGTCAAAATCGAAAGCATCGCTGCTGTCGATGGGTTCTACTATCGTCCCAGAACTGACCTGAACATCCTGCGGAAGTATCACGAAGGCATCATCTGCCTGAGTGCCTGTATCCAGGGCGATGTTCCGCAGCTGCTTCTGGCAGGGAAGAAGGAAGAAGCCTATGCTCTGGCGGCCGAGTACAAGAGCATCTTTGGCGAGGACTACTACATCGAGCTTCAGTATCATGGTCTTGAAGACCAGAAGAAGCTTCTGTATCCTTTGCTGGATATGGCCAACGCGCTGGACATTCAGGTTGTAGCGACCAACGATGTCCATTACGTTGAGAAGCAGGATACCTTCGCCCAGCGCACGCTGATGTGCATGGGCATGAAGAAGACTGTGGATGACAAGGATGCGCTCGGCTACGGCAATCCGCCGCAGTGGTACTTCAAGAGCGAGGCTGAAATGAGAGAAATCTTTGACAGCTTTGCGCCGACAGCAGTCAGCAACACCATGGTGATTGCTGATAAATGCAACGTAGAACTCAAGCATGGTGAGTATCATCTGCCGAAGTTCCCGCTGCCGGCAAGCATCAAGGACAACGCTACCTATCTCAGATTGCTGTGCGAGAACGGACTCTACACCCGCTACCGTAAGGATGCAGAAGCACATCGCGAGCGTCTGGAATACGAGTTGCAGACCATCGAAAAGATGGGCTTCGTGGACTACTTCCTGATTGTGGCTGATATTATCAGCTATGCGAAGAACAACCATATCCCTGTCGGCCCCGGACGTGGCAGTTCCGCCGGTTCTATGGTGGCGTACTGCCTGGAAATCACGGACATTGAGCCGACGAAATTCGGCTTGCTGTTCGAGCGTTTCCTCAATCCGGAACGAGTGACGATGCCAGACGTGGACATCGACATTTCCCCGGAAGGCAGAGAACTGGTCATCCAGCACATCATCGAGAAATACGGCGAAGACCATATCGCCCGCATCATTACCTACAGCAGCTTGGCTGCCAAAGGTGCTATCCGCGATGTTGGTAAGGCACTGGGCATGGATGATTCCATCATCCTGCGGATTGGAAAGTACATTCCGTCCGGCCCTGACGTGACCATCGCCAGCATTCTCAACAGCAACAGGGAAATGAAGAAGGAATATGACGAAAACGCTGACATCCGCAAGCTGCTGGATATCAGTATGAGCGTCGAAGGCCTTATTCGCCATACCAGCACCCACGCTGCCGGCGTTATCATTGCACCGGAAGCGATGACGAACTTCATTCCCATCCAGAAGGATAAGAACGGCACCATCATTTCTCAGTTCGAAATGGGTTCTGTAGAAGCAGTTGGTATGCTGAAGGTGGACCTGCTGGGACTGAAAACGCTGGATGTTCTGAATGCCGCTGAAAAGGCTGTTAATGAGGCGAAGCAAATGGGGGAGCGTAAACTCAACCTTGCACGTCTTAAGATGGCCGATAAGTCGGTGTACGAGATGCTGTCCAAGGGACAGACGACCGGTGTGTTCCAGCTGGAATCTTCCGGAATGCGGGATGTGCTGCGCAAGCTGAAGCCGACGTGCATCGAAGACCTCATCGCAGCTATTTCCTTGTACCGGCCCGGCCCGATGGACTCCATTCCTAAGTTCATCCAGAATAAGCACAAGCCGGAAACCATTACTTACGCTGTGCCAGAACTGGAGCCTATCCTGAAGGACACCTATGGGTGTATCGTCTATCAGGAACAGGTCATGCAAATCGTACGGACGCTGGCAGGCTATTCTTTCGGCCGTGCCGATTTGGTCCGCCGCGCTATGTCAAAGAAGAAGCATGACGTGATGGAACGGGAGCATGAGGTGTTCCTGAACGGCAGTGTCCGTGAAGATGGTACTGTTGAAGTGGAAGGCTGCATTCGCCGTGGTATCCCCGCTGCAGTCGCAGAAAAGATTTGGTCCGAAATGGCCAGCTTTGCATCCTATGCCTTCAACAAGAGCCACGCAGCAAGTTATGCTGTTGTGGCCTACCGCACCGCATTCATGCGTTGCCATTACCCCAAAGAGTTCCTTGCGGCACTCATGACCAACGAAATTGACGGTACGAAGGAAAAGATGGTCACACTGTTCGCTGATTGCGACGTGCAGGGCATCAAACTTCTGCCGCCGGACATCAACCGCAGCCAGACGGGGTTCTCCGTGGAAGGAGACAACATCCGCTTCGGGCTCCTTGCCATCAAGGATACCGGACGTGTGGTGCTGTCTGAGCTCATTATGGAGCGCAACACCAATGGCCCGTTCAAAGACCTACAGGACCTCGTTGAGAGAACTGTGATGTCTGCGAATAAGAGCACGCTGGAAGCCCTCATCAAGTCTGGTGCTCTGGATTGCTTCCCCCATAGCAGGGAAGCGATGCTGGCAGTTCTGCCGACGATGCTGAAAGCGGCATCGAAAGCACGGAAGGCATATTCTGAGAACCAGATGACGCTGGATGAGTCCTTCTTTTCCGGTGAAAAGGCTGACCAGGAGAAATTCCATTTTGAGGCGGTAGAGTATCCCACCGATGTTCCGCAGCTTTCCACTCTGGAAAGACTCAAGATGGAACAGGAGGCGACGGGTATGTTTATTTCCGGGCATCCGATGGATTCCTATAAGGACGAAGTCTCTCGGAAAACGACCCACACCCTCTGCCAGGTGGCTATCCACGATGAGGATTCGCTCATCCAGACGCTTGACATCAAGGACGATACTTCCGTTCGTGTGGCAGGCGTTATTACACGGGTGAAGAAGCTCACCACGAAGAAGAAACAGCAAATGGCGTTCATTACCATCGAAGACCAGACCGACAAGCTGGATGTGACTATCTTCCCGAAAGCGTACGATTCCTACGGTTCGAAGCTGGCGGAAGGATTGGCCATTCTGGTTTATGGTCGAATCCAGAACGCTGAAAATGAACGGAAGGTTGTCGCGGACAGCATCAGCTTCCTCGATAAAACCGTGCTGGAAGAAAAGAGCGCCGAAGGACAGAAGTAATTTTCCCAAACAACAAGGCCCAGGTATCCGTAATGGATATCTGGGCCTTTGTTTTGCTTTCAGGGAAGTCAAAGGAATACCGCGCCATCACACCATTTTTTCATGGCGTTGTAGAGCAGCTGGCACATAGCCTCCGGCGGAACATCCTGCCAGATGGCCGATTTATACAGTCTGAGCCCGTAGGTTGTCTTGCCCTCAGAATAGGCGAGGATACCGACATGCGACGGGATGAGTGGCTTAATCTTAGGGGCAAGCTCTGCGGGTACGCAGTAGTAGTTTTCGTTTCCATGGAAGTTATGTCCGTTGTCACTTTTGAAGTCGGAAAGCGTGATTTTGACTTCATAGCAGGTAGCCATCATACCAACCGTGTACTCATGATGGCGGTAGATGCAGCCATGGCACCTCTTAGCATCCGGGGTAGTCGAGCCATCCCGAAAGCACTGACCAAGAGGACCGCTCTTTTCAGCCTGCAGCAGCCTGTCTGCGTCAAATTTCGATGGGTTGAGGAAGGGGCAAGTATATTCCTCAGAGGCATAGTAATCCTCAAAACGAATAGAATCGACAATACCGGTTGGCGTCCAAACTTCGTCAGCCCAGCGAATCGTCCGCATCTGACTCTTGATTTTCGGGGAATAACGGTGCGTAAGCTCTTTAATTCTCTTGGTCAGGTCTGTTTCCATGGGTATCTCTCCTTGCTACAGGCGGGCCACAATAGTCTCTGGTAATTCCATTATCAAAGTGAACGGGAAAACCTCGGGTTTGGAACCCGGTGATGAAAGTGAACACCTTGTTCCCCCGTACGCTCTCAAAATGTTGCCCCTATGTGGCTTGCACATAGTTTTTTGACGTGGTATAATAAACGCATGAAAAAGTTA
>ENA-OYXX01000021-OYXX01000021.1-human-gut-metagenome-genome-assembly--contig:-NODE-21-length-66480-cov-8.411818_pt1 | contig 66480 bp, 36 predicted proteins | sample MGYA00243976_ERZ653434 | MGnify/ENA primary metagenome ERZ653434 (study PRJEB26926, sample SAMN06165112) | human gut metagenome | biome: ENVO:00009003; feature: ENVO:2100002; material: ENVO:00002003...
CACGGAGACACAGAGGGGCATAATAACTCTGTGTCTCCGTGTCTCTGTGTTCAAAAAAAATATATTATATGGTATTCATGAAAACCCATATCAACTTCCTGTGAAAATGTTAGCGGAATATCACTCCAAATATCGGATGAACCATATATCAGATATGCAGATTTATTCCCGGCAGAGCCAAACTTATTAATATTCCCAATCTTTCATCCATCCAATCCCCGTTTACCCCAAAAGACGCACGTTTGAGCGCGAAATGTGCAATTTTAATATAATTTTCTTTGCAGAACAACAAAAAAAGACTACTTTTGCAAAGATATACGCTCTTTAACAACCGTTATCAGTACGAATAAAGAAACAGCCTTGATGACAGACTGTAAAATCAGGTTTATACAAATAACTAAAATAAATTTATGAGTTTGAAAATCGTTGTACTTGCCAAGCAAGTACCTGACACAAGAAATGTGGGCAAAGATGCCATGACGGCCGAAGGCACCGTAAACCGTGCCGCCCTGCCCGCTATCTTCAATCCCGAAGATTTAAATGCCCTCGAGCAGGCTCTGCGACTGAAGGAGCAGAACCCCGGTTCAACCGTCGGCATACTAACGATGGGGCCTCCCCGTGCAGCCGAAGTCATACGCCAGGGACTCTATCGCGGCGCCGACACAGGCTGGCTGCTGACCGACCGTCTCTTCGCCGGTGCCGACACACTGGCCACATCGTATGCACTGGCTACGGCCATCGAGAAGATTGGCGATGTTGACGTCGTGATAGGAGGACGTCAGGCCATCGACGGCGATACGGCCCAGGTGGGTCCGCAGGTGGCCCAGAAGCTCGGCCTGTCGCAGGTGACATACGCCGAAGAGATATTGAAGTGCGAAGACGGCAAGCTGACCATACGCCGCCATATCGACGGTGGCGTGGAGACGGTGGTGGCCCCCATGCCCATCGTAATCACAGTCAACGGCAGTGCCGCCCCGTGCCGTCCGTGCAACGCCAAACTGCTGATGAAGTACAAGCGCGCCAAGGCTCCGCTGGAGTGCACACCCGACATGCCTTATAAGGAACTGTACGAGGAACGCCCGTATCTGACGCTGACACAGTGGTCGGTGGCCGATGTCGACGGCGACCCGCAGCAGTGCGGTCTGAGCGGTTCGCCGACAAAGGTGAAGGCTGTGCAGAACATCGTATTCCAGGCCAAGGAGAGCAAGACCCTGACGGGCAGCGACTCTGACGTGGAGGGTATGATAAAGGAGTTACTTGAAGAGAAAATCATTGGATAAGTCCTGAACAAGGAAAAATAATATGAACAACGTTTTTGTATATTGCGAAATAGAAGGCACCCGGATACAGGAAGTATCACAGGAGTTGCTCACCAAAGGCCGCAAGCTGGCCAATGAACTGGGCGTGGAGCTGCACGCCATCGTTGCCGGTACAGGCATCAAAGGTGCGGTGGAAGAGCAGATATTGCCTTACGGCGTCGACAAGCTGTTCGTCTTCGACGGCGACGGCCTGTTCCCCTACACATCGGCCCCACACACCGACATTCTCGTAAACCTCTTCAAGGAAGAGCAACCGCAAATCTGTCTGATGGGAGCAACCGTCATAGGCCGCGACCTCGGGCCGCGCGTGTCGTCATCGCTGACAAGCGGACTGACCGCCGACTGCACCCAACTGGAAATAGGCGACTACGATGACAAGAAATCCGGCAAGCACTACGACAACCTGCTCTACCAGATTCGTCCCGCCTTCGGCGGTAACATCGTGGCCACCATCGTCAACCCCGACCACCGTCCGCAGATGGCTACGGTACGCTCGGGCGTGATGCAGAAGGCCGTTTACGAGGGCGAGAGCCGCAAGGAGGTGGTTTATCCCGAGGTGTCGAAGTATGTAAGCGAGGAGGCATATATAGTAAAGGTGATTGACCGTCAGGTGGAAGAGGCCAAGCACAACCTGAAAGGTGCGCCCATCGTCATTGCCGGAGGTTACGGTGTCGGCTCAAAGGAAGGCTTCGACCTGCTGTTCAAGCTGGCCAAGGAACTGCACGGAGAGGTTGGCGCAAGCCGCGCTGCCGTAGATGCCGGTTGGGTTGACCACGACCGCCAGATTGGCCAGACGGGTGTTACGGTACATCCGAAAGTGTACATCGCCTGCGGCATCAGCGGACAGATACAGCACATCGCCGGTATGCAGGATTCGGGCATCATCATCTCAGTGAACAGCGACCCCGAGGCCCCCATCAACAAGATTGCCGACTACGTCATCGTGGGCACGGTGGAAGATGTGGTGCCGAAATTGATTAAGTATTATAAGCAGAACAGTAAATAGAGCCATGGCAAATTATTATAGCGACCATCCGGAACTCGAATTTCACCTTCATCATCCTCTGATGAAGAGAGTTGTGGACTTGAGAGAGAAGAACTACGCCGATGCTGCAGAGCATCCCGACGCTCCCGTTGACTACGAGGACGCCATCGAAAACTACAAGCAGATATTGGAGATAACGGGCGACGTGTGCGCCAATGTCATAGCACCCAACTCTGAGGATGTAGACCTCGAAGGTCCGCACCTCGAGAACGGCCGCATGATTTACGCATCGAAAACCTACGAGAACCTCGACGTTACGCGCAAGGCCGGTCTGTGGGGCATCTCCATGCCACGCCGTTACGGCGGCCTCAACCTGCCCAACACCACGTTCTCCATGCTCAGCGAGCTGATAGCCGCTGCCGACGCCGGTTTCCAGAACGTATGGAGCCTGCAAAGCTGTATCGACACTCTGTATGAGTTCGGCAGCGAGGAGCAGCGCCAGAAGTACATCCCGCGCATCTGCGCCGGCGAAACGATGTCAATGGACCTTACAGAGCCCGATGCCGGCAGCGACCTGCAGCGCGTGATGCTAAAGGCCACATACGACAAGGAGAACGACTGCTGGCGTCTGAACGGCGTGAAGCGTTTCATCACCAACGGCGATTCTGACATACACCTCGTACTGGCACGTTCGGAGGAGGGCACTCACGACGGCCGCGGACTGTCGATGTTCATCTACGACAAGCGCGACGGCGGCGTTGACGTGCGCCACATCGAGCACAAGCTCGGTATTCACGGTTCACCCACTTGCGAGCTGACATACAAGAACGCCAAGGCCGAACTCTGCGGAAGCACCCGCCTGGGACTTATAAAATATGTGATGGCGCTGATGAACGGTGCCCGTCTGGGCATAGCCGCACAGTCAGTGGGCGTGGAGCAGGAGGCTTACAACGAGGCACTGGCATACGCCAAGGAGCGCGCACAGTTCGGCGAGAAGATTATCAACTTCCCCGCCGTATACGACATGCTGTCACGCATGAAGGCAAAGCTTGACGCTGGCCGCTCGCTGCTCTATCAGACAGCCCGCTATGTCGACATCTACAAGTGTCTCGAGGACATCGCCCGCGACCGCAAGCTCACTCCCGAGGAGCGTGCCGAACTGAAGAAGTACACCCGCCTGGCCGATGCCTTCACGCCGCTGGCCAAGGGTATGAACTCGGAATATGCCAACCAAAACGCCTACGATGCCATTTCGGTTCACGGCGGTTCGGGCTTCATCATGGAATACAAGAGCCAGCGTCTCTACCGCGACGCCCGCATCTTCTCCATCTATGAGGGAACGACACAGCTGCAGGTGGTGGCCGCCATACGCTACGTCACCAACGGCACCTACCTCTCCATCATCAAGGAGATGCTCGAGCAGGCTGTAGCTCCCGAACTTCAGGCGCTGAAAGACCGCACCGCGGCTCTTGTCGGCAAACTGGAGGACGCCATCAACACCGTCAAGGAAGCCGGCAACCAGTGTGTTCAGGACTTCCTCGCACGCCGCCTCTACGAAATGACTGCCGACATCATCATGTCGCTGCTCATCCTCGACGACGCCAAACGCGCTCCGGAGCTCTTCACCAAGAGCGCCAACGTATACGTGCGTCACGCCGAAGCCGAGGTGAACGCCCACTACGGCTTCATCAAGAACTTCCGCGAAGAGGACATCGAGTTCTACAAGGCCCAGGAGAAAGAGGCCGGAAAGGCTTGACAAAAACGATTAAACTATAACAATACGCACGTCCCATATTTGAGACGTGCGTTTTTTATTTCACCTTTATATTTCTTTTCTGTAGATTTTTTATTAATTTTGCAACCATACAAATAAAACCATACAGCCTATGTAACATAAAGAAATTAAAGACATAAAATAAAGAAGCGTTAGCTTTATTCTTGCACTCTGAAAATTGGGGAATTTGACGAATGCTGCAAAGAGTAGAAGTTGATGCTCACGCCTATGGCGTGGGCTTTTACTCGTTATATTGCAGCAAAGGTGTCCCCAATACCACAGAGTGCGTAGACGAAGTTATGAGTCCACGTTTTTTTATTGTCTCACAACCGAGAGTATGGACTAATGATAATTAACAATTAAAATCACAAATAAAACAATGAAACAATTTATAAAATTAATTGCTTTTGCCATGATGGCAATTACAGGTATGTCACTCACCTCTTGCAGCAATGACGATGATGAAAACACAATAAAAAACATTTCGCTTACATGCAAAGACACATACAAAATTCCTTGTAGTGACAATGTTGCCTGGACATCCTCTAATGATTTTATTGCATCTGTATCCAAAGACAATACCGTGACTGCCGTTTGCGTTGGAGAGGCCTTAATTTCGTCTAAAACAGGTTCATTCTATGTTACAGTAAAAACAATAAACTATGCGTTTGATGATCCATGCTTGAGATGGGGTGTATCAAGATCCGAGATTAGAAAATTCATGAAAGAGGTAAAACCGGATAAGGACACATACACACAACTTGTTTATCAATGGGGTGACTATAAAAGAGCTTTTACAATGTATTCTTTCGAAGATGACTCTTTAGAGTCTGTAGGAATTGCCATGCCGACAAACTTCGTTGACAGTGAGAATCTGGCAAACCATTTGACAGACCGTTATGTTCCAATACAAATAGACAAAAATAACAATAGAATCTATCTTATCTCTCCTGATCAAAGGACAATGATCCTATTATCAGTCATGCAATTGGATTCTAAAATCTATTATATGATTGTATATGCACCTACCAAAGAAGATACCAGATCTGATATACATCCTACCGACATGCTAACACGATTAACAAAAACATATAATTTTGAACCAGCAAATTCCGATGCAACTAAAAAAGAATTCAACAAAATCACCAACCTACTAAAGAGATAGATGATTGAATAAATAAAAGGGGCTGTATCAAAATATGTCCCTACCAAGCACCATGTAACTTCCAATTTTTATCATTATACATTTGGATATTCCGAATTAAAACCGTATTTTTGTGCCAAAATCTTATATATGAGAATTGAAACTTTAGACACAATAAGACAGTACTTTGCCACACAACCAATAGAAAAGGCATGGTTATTTGGTTCTTGCTCAAGGGGTGAGGACACCCCAGACAGTGACATTGATATACTTGTCAAGTACAGTGATTCCAATTCCATATCACTGATGACAATTTCAAGAATCATCACATCGTTAAGCAAAAAACTCAACCGCAAGATTGACGTAGTTGAAGAAGGATGCCTTATGCCATTTGCCAAAATGAGTGTTGAAAAGGACAAGCAACTTATATATGAGAGAAAAGATTAAAGACAAAGGAAGACTTGAGCACATCCTGTCTTCCATTGAAATAATACTCAACAACAAAAACAAATATAAATACGAGAGCGTCGCAAACGACCCCATTGTATTCTATGGATTTGTGAAACATGTTGAGATTATCGGTGAAGCCGTATATATGCTTACAAAAGAGTTTCGGGCTACCCACCCTGAAATTGAATGGGATGTAATTGAAGGTATGAGACATGTTTTAGTTCACGGTTATTACAAAATAAGACCCAAACAACTTTGGAATACCATTGAAAATGATATACCCAAACTAAAACCATACATTGAATCATACATCAATGAATGTATTGATTAAAAAATCACCTATATCAGACCCCTACATATTCAGTTCTAATATTTTTCATCCGCCAATACTTTATTGCATCAGAACCGTTGTAGTGTCGGACATTACCTCACTCAAAACAAATCATCAAATCCGTCATCGTCAGCCTCACTCACGGCTTCACGCTTGGGCGGATTCTTCAGATTGCCCTCCTTATCGAACATGCCGTATGTGGTGCGCAGAACGATGAACTCGGTGCGGCGGTTCAGCTGATTGCAAATCTCCTGCTGCTCTTCGGGCAGCTTCTTTATGAACTCCTCGGTCAGCACGTCGCCCTCCTTTAGGAAAGTGAGCTTTTCGGTGAGTTTCTTCTTTATAGTCTTGGGCTTCTCCTTACCGTAACCCACGGGCGACAGACGGTCGGCGGCGATGCCATGTTCCGTGAGATAAGCCACCACACTCTCGGCACGGCGCTGCGACAGCAACTTGTTGTACGCCTCGGGACCGCGGTAGTCGCAGTGGGCACTCAGCTCGATGGTTACATTGGGGTTTTCGTTGAGCAGCTTTATCAGTTCGTCAAGCGCCGTTGTCGACTCGGGGCGGAGCGTAGCCTTGTCAAAATCGTAGAAGATATTGTCTATAAGCACGGGCGCGGTGATGCTCGCCAGGGGGAACTGGAGTACATGTTCCTCCGAACGGTCGGACGGTTCCACCCGCAACTGCTCCTTATGATTGAGAAACCCCTTGCACGTGCCGAGGAAAACATAATCGACATTGGGATTTATCTGCTGCGTGAACGACCCGTCGCCCTTCACGCTCAACTTCAGGTTTGTACCGTCGTTACCCACCATATAAACCAAGGCGTTGGGCAGCTCGTAACCGTCCTGCTCGTAAACCCATCCCTTTACGGTCTGCACAATCTCCGGATTCTCGAAACTGTAGATATGGTCCCATCCCTTGCCGTCGCCGCGGTTTGACGAGAAGAACCCGCGGTTGTGAAGCCCCTCGAATGTCATGCCGAAGTCGTCACCCTGCGAATTAAGCGGGAAACCGGGATGCTCTATCTGCCATCCGCCCTTCACGGTGTCGGGCTTCGCTATATATATGTCGAGACCGCCCATGCCGGGATGACCGTCGGAAGAGAAATAAAGGTCGCCATTGGGCCGGAACGTCGGAAACATCTCGTCGCCCTCGGTGTTTATCGGAGCACCGAGATTCTCCACACCCCCCACTCCACTCGTGGTCAGCCGCACGCGCCAGATATCAAGACCACCCACGCCGCCGGGCATGTCGCTCACGAAATAAAGCCACTCGCCGTCGGGCGACACCGCCGGATGGGCGTAACTGGAGAGCGTGTCGTGCGTGATTTCGAGCGGCGTCGACTTGCCCCAACTGGCATCCGAACGTGCTGAAGTGCATATAGTGGCATAGCGCGGATAAGAGGCATCGCTGAGACACTGCGTGAGATACATGGTGCGTCCGTCGGGCGTGAACGAGCATACGCCCTCGTCGAAATCGGAATTGAGCTCGGAATCGATGCCTTCCGGCTTCGTCCACTTGCCCTTTTCGTCCTTTGCGGACACGAAGATGTCACCGTTCTTGGTGCCCGTTATGCCGCTCAACTCGTCACCCTTCACATCGTTGCGCGTGGATGTGAAGTAAAGTTGGTCGTACTCATCGCCGGCAAGCATCGGCGAATAGTCGGCGCGGCGCGAGTTGAAGAAGTTCTCTCTCTTTACGGTGTACAGCGAACCGGCCTCCTTCCACTGCGGAGCCATCTCCGCCGAACGCAGTCCGACGCGCGCCCTGCTGTTGCCGGGCATGCTGTCGAGCACGGTTTGAAAATGCTTTGCGGCATCCTTATAGTTGCCGTTCTTCATCAGCTGCTGCGCCAGATAAAAATGCGTCATGCTGTCCGTCTGATTATAACGTATGGCGTTGTTGTATGCGGCAATGGCCCGTTGCGAGTAGTTTATCCTACGGTAGCAGTCGGCAAGTTTCAGTGCGCGCTTTCCGCGTGTGGCGCGTTCCTTGGCAGGCGTGGCCGAATATGCCTTCTTGTACTGCGTGGCGGCATCATAATACTCCCCCAGGGCGTAAAACTTATCGCCCTTTTTCATGGCCGCGTCGGCTCCGCACGATGCAAGAGCCACTGCCACCGCTGCCATAAACAATATTACGTATAGATTAATCTTGCGCATACCTTTATTAATAACGCCATCGCCGCCGCTTTATTGCTTACATGGAAACGATTGTTACAAAAAAGTATGACGCGAATAAAATAATTCCATTTCAAAGAGACGAATGTCGGTAATTTGCACTATCTTTGCCATATAAAAACAGAATCAGCATATGATATTTCCCATTGGCATACAGAGTTTTGAGAAGATACGTACGGACGGATATGTCTATGTAGACAAAACGGCGCAGATATACAAGCTGGCCACAACCGGCAGCTACTACTTTCTAAGCCGCCCGAGGCGCTTCGGAAAGAGCCTGCTCATATCAACGCTCGAAGCATACTTCAGCGGAAGGAAAGACCTGTTCAAAGGTTTGGCCGTGGAGAAGCTGGAGACCAAATGGACGGAACACCCCATCCTGCATCTCGATCTCAACTCGCGGCTGTACGAGGACAAGGAATCGCTGAAGGCAGAACTCAACAAGCATCTGGAAATATGGGAGCGCCGATACGGTGACGAGTTCAAGGACCGCGCACTTGAAGAACGCTTTTACCAAGTGATAATAAAGGCGTACGAGCATACTGGGCAGCGGGTGGTGATACTCGTTGACGAGTATGACAAGCCCATGTTACAGACAATAGGCAACAGAGAGCTTCAGGACGAATACCGAAACATACTGAAAGCGTTCTACTCTGTGCTGAAAACGCTCGACAGATACATACGCTTCGCCTTTCTCACGGGCGTGACAAAGTTCGGAAAGGTAAGCGTGTTCAGCGACCTCAACAACCTTAAAGACATCTCGATGGACCGCCGCTATATCGACATCTGCGGCATGACAGAACAGGAAATACACACATATTTCGAGGACTCCCTGCACGAACTGGCCGAGGCCAGCGGATCCGATTATGAGACAACATGCGACAAACTAAAGCTCCAATACGACGGATATCATTTCGAAGCGGACTCCATAGGCATATACAACCCGTTCAGTCTGCTCAGTACATTCGACATGATGAAATTCGGCGACTACTGGTTTGAGACGGGCACGCCATCATTTCTCGTCCATCTGCTCAAGCAAGCCGACTACGACCTGAACAACTTGCAGGAAGAGCTTGTGTCATCCGACCTGCTCAACAGCGTGGACTTGATGTCGCAAAACCCCATACCCGTGATTTACCAGAGCGGTTATCTCACGATAAAGGGATATGGCGAACGGTTCAAGACATATCAGCTCGGTTTCCCGAACATGGAGGTTGAGAACGGATTTGTAAAATATCTACTGCCGTTCTACACTCCGGTGAAGAAGAATCAAACCGATTTTTTCATTGAAAACTTCATCAATGATATAGAACGCGGGCGGCCCGAGGCCTTCATGCAGCGCATGCAGACACTGTTTGATGACACGAGTTATCAGATTGCGGGCCGCATGGAGATATATTTCCAGAACTCAATGTATCTCATTTTCAAGCTCCTCGGGTTCTATACCGAGGTGGAACGCGCCACAAGCCACGGACGCATCGACATCGTGATGAAGACCGACAGCTACATATATATAATGGAACTGAAACTCGACGGGACTGCCGACGAAGCGCTCCAACAGATAGAGACACGCGGATATGCCACTCCGTTTGCAACAGACGGACGCAAGATATACAGGATTGGCGTGAACTTCTCGTCGGCGACAAGGGGCGTGGAGGACTGGAAGATTGTGGAGTGAGCCGTCAGAACGCCTGCCGCCACGTGCATCCCTCCTTCCACCGCGAGCATCCATAGGCCGTCTTTCCCTTTATTACGGGCGCGCCGCAGAGCGGACACACCGCAGGAACGGCCGATGACGGAGCAGGAACGGCCGATGACGTAACAGGAACAGCCGATGGCTGAGTGGCAACGGCGGAAACGGCACTTGCCGGAACCGACGGTTTGGGTGCCGTCTTGGCCTTTGGCGCCATCTTTTTCTTCATGTCCTCCTCGGTCATTATCGTCACGCGACGGCTCGTGCTGTCGGCCAGCACGTCACGCACAATCTCGTCAATCTGCTGTTTCAGTTCCTCTATGAATTGGGCCGCGTCATACTTCCGGTGCTCAATGTCGCGCAGCTTCTTCTCCCATATGCCCGTAAGCTCGCAACTCTTGAGCAGCTCCTCGCGGATGATGCCTATCAGCTCAATCCCCGTTGGGGTGGCAATCAGATTCTTACGCTCACGCTTGATGTAGCGGCGCTTGAACAGAGTCTCTATTATGCTTGCCCGCGACGACGGGCGTCCGATGCCGTTTTCCTTGAGCGCGGCGCGCAGCTGCTCGTCTTCGACAAACTTTCCTGCCGTCTCCATGGCCAGCAGCAGTGTGGCCTCGGTGTAGAACTTGGGCGGCGTGGTCCACTTCTCCGTCAGACACGGCACGTGCCCGCCGCTCTCACCCTTCACAAACGGCGGCAGCGTGCGCTCCTCGTCATCCTTCTTCTGCTCGTCATCCTCGGCCTGGGTCTGCACGTCTTTGGCGTATACCGCCCGCCATCCGGCATCGAGGATGGTCTTTCCCGTCACCTTAAACTCCACGTCCTCCACCCGTCCCAGCACGGTGGTGGTGGCAAACTTGCAGTCGGGATAGAACACGCTGATGAAGCGCCGCGCCACCAAATCGTACACATGACGCTCCATATCCGTGAGGTTCATGGCCGGTACGCCGGTCGGGATGATGGCATGATGGTCGGTGACCTTGGACGAATCGAACACCTTTTTCGACTTTTTCAGCTTCGTGCCCACGAGCTGTTGCGTAAGCGGTTCATACCCCCGCAGCCCGCGCAGCGTGGCGTCGCACTTGGGGTATATGTCGTCGCTGAGGAACTGTGTGTCCACACGCGGGTATGTGGTCAGCTTCTTTTCGTAGAGACTCTGAATGGTGTTGAGCGTCATCTCGGCACTCATCGAGAACTTCCGGTTGCAGTCCACCTGCAGCGATGTCAGGTCGTAGAGATGCGGGGGTGCCTCGGTGCCGTTCTTCTTCTGCACGTCGGTCACGGTGAAAGGCTTGTCGGCGATGGTGGCGAACGACCGTTCGCCCTCCTCCTTCGACGCGAACTTTCCCTTGGTGGCCGTGAAGGTGGTGTCGCGGTACACCGTCGAGAGAATCCAGTAAGCCTCGGGCTTGAAGTTCTCTATCTCCTTCTGGCGGTTGACAATGAGCGCCAGCGTCGGCGTCTGCACGCGCCCTACGCTCAACACCTGACGGTTCTGCCCGTATTTAAGCGTATAGAGCCGCGTGGCGTTCATGCCCAACAGCCAGTCGCCGATGGCGCGGCTCAGTCCGGCAAGGTACAGCGGCTGATATTCCGCCTGGTCTTTCAGCGTCTGAAAGCCCTCGCGTATGGCCTCGTCGGTCATCGACGATATCCACAGACGGCGCACGGGACAGGTTGCTCCCGCCTTCTGCATCACCCACCGCTGTATGAGTTCTCCCTCCTGTCCGGCATCGCCGCAGTTGATTATGCCGTCGGCGGCCTGCATCAGCTTCTCTATCACGGCAAACTGCTTGTGTATGCGCTGGTCTTCGATGAGCTTTATGCCGAAGCGTTGCGGAATCATGGGCAGCGCGCTCAGGCTCCACCGCTTCCACATCGGGGTGTAGTCGTCGGGCTCTTTCAGCGTACAGAGGTGGCCGAAGGTCCACGTCACCTGATATCCGTTGCCCTCCATAAATCCTTCTCTCGACGCCGTGGCGCCGATGATGCGCGCTATGTCACGCGCCACACTCGGTTTCTCTGCTATGCAAACGATCATATTTTTTTAGGAGTTAAAGGAGTTTTTTTTAGGAGTTAAAGGAGTTTTTTAGGAGTTAAAGGAGTTAAAGGAGTTATCGCTCCCTGCGGTCGCTCCTTTAACTCCTAAAAAGAGCGATAACTCCTAAAATCAAGAACCCTCCTTTTATTCAAGAAGCGAGAGGATACTGTCACGTGAAAGCGGCCGGCTGTCGTCAGTGAAGGCCGCAATGATGCGGAGACTGGCATCGGCCACGTACACACGCGGTATGCTCTCCGTTGCAAAAAGGTTGAAAATGCGGCGGTCCGCCTGTGGAGAATATGGCATTGTCAGACCGTTGGCCTCCCAATATGCGGCGATGGAGGCGGCCTCCTCCTCACGTGCTATGCACAAGAGGGTGAAGTTGTCGCCCGCTGCGTCGTAGACCGACTGTATTACAGGAAGCTCGCGGCGGCAGTCGGGGCAACCGGTGTTGAACAGCACGACAAGCGAACGCCGGCCGGCGAGGTCGGCCGTACTGACGCGGCTACCATCGTTCATTGTCACCTCAAAATCCGGCAACAGGTCACCCACACCCACAATATCCACCACATCGGGATAGTCATCATGTTGCGTTATGCAGCCGGCAACAAGGAACGAGACAAGCGCAACGGCTGCAATGAGAAATATGCCACGAATCTTTTTCATCTGATACCGCCGCAAAATTACAACATATATATCAAAAGCGGAGGCACAGCACGGTTAATTTTCATTAAGCCCGAACCATACATACCCCAATGGCCATCAGACCAAACCCTATGATGCTCCAAACCACGGCGTATGACGCGTTCAATCCTTGCGTACCGGCCGCACCACCCTGCCGGTGACAAACGCCACCTCGTAGCGGTTGGAGGCATCAGAACGTATGCGCAATATCTTTCGGAACTCACCGGGTACGCGCCCTGCCGAATTGAACTTGACGTTGATGGAAACCGTATCGCCGGGCGCTACAGGCTCGTGCGAATATTCCGGAACCGTACAACTACAGTCGGTATATATGGATTTCAACGTAAAGGGAGCATTGCCGTCGTTGACCAACAACAGAGGAGCAGATGCAATGGTATCGGCCTTCATCAGACCGACACGCACCTCCTTACCCGGATTAAGAACCCTGAGACGCCCCACACTGTCTTTCCCGACGTACTCCTGCGCATTGCCCCTGAACGGGCAACAAGCGAAAAGCAACATGGCGGATATTACAGACAACCTGTTCATCAGAGAATGATTTTACGCACCACTGTATCCACCCCGTCAGATGCCTTCACGATATATATGCCACTATCCAAAGTGACATTTACCTCACCACTCTCTTCGCTGACAGCGGCAATGCGGCGGCCCAGAATGTCGAACACTTTCACATCCAGCTGTCCACGCGTGGTGTTCACTGTGACTGTGTTACCCTTGGTGGAGATTCTTATGGCGCCGGCCTCGTCGGGTGTCATGCCGGCGGTGATGAAGAACCGGCTCCTGCTGCCGGCCTCCACCCTATATGCCATGCCTTCGGTTATGGGTGTGTAAGTATCAGCACCCGAGTCGTAAAGCATATAGCCGCTGACGCAGCCGGTATGGTCAAACCTCAACGTCACGTCACAATCTCCGGTAGTTTCTATGCCCACCTCCGTGCTCTCCGGATCGGGCACAGTATTGATGGCCACAGCCTTACCGTCAGCCACGGTGTAAACGAAAGCCGGTATGTCCATGTCCGGATTTGTAAGAACCATCACGTCCTCGCTGCTTCTATATCTGCGGCTCGCATCTTTGTCAACACACAGCAGAGCCTTGGAGACGTGGCCGCTGTCGGTCGTTGCCGAGATGACGAGGCCACCGTTCATCCCTGCACTGTCTGACGCACGTGTGGCGACAGTGCCTGCGCCGGTTACGTTCCTGTCCATCATGTCCTCATCGTATTTAAGGTCAAGACTTACGCCCTCGCTCTTTGCCTCGACGAAGAATCCCTGCAAGGGAGGCAGGGTGACGTTCTCCGAACCGTCTGTCGCCACCAGTGTGGCACCGTTCATGACGGCAGCCGTCTGGTTGTTGCCTGTCAGAATCCAGTATTTGGGCTCTATCACCGCCTCATTGGCTTTAAGGAACTTCACCATGTCAAGCCTGCTCATAAAGGGGTTGCCCACGAGGAAATATCTGCTCCTTGCCGCGGAGGTCACAGTGAATGTCTGGTCCTTTGTGTCATGGAGCCTGTAAGCATCGGCATGGAGAAGAGTAACATCTGTACGGTCACCCGTCTCATCACCCGTCTCATTGTAATAGTCATAGAACGTGTCGGCCTTGGGCAAACGGAAGAGCACGCTTGCCGGCCATATCTTATCATCCATGCGGCTGAGGTCGGTCTTTATGGAGAAGCCGTTACCTGCGCCATAGCTTTCCTTCACATCATTGAACACACGGCTCCATGCAGTGGCTACGGCAACATTGCGCGGCGCGCCCTTGTCCTTCAACTCATACACGTTGGCCGTGCCCTTGTTCCACGAGCGCTGGAACACGGCGGGACGGAAGCGGTTGTTTACGCCGTCCTCGAAACTGAAATGGATATCCTTGAACAATTCCGTCTCCTGACGTGCTGTTGCGGAAGGAAGATACATGTCACCGGCTATCACCCCCTTCAGCGGCGAAGAAAGGGTGTGCCACATGGAAGGTTCAATCTCCATGTCCACCCACGCACGCTCATAGACCAGATGCTGCTGGTTGTATATCAGCGCCCGGGGGCTGAAGTGAATCTGTTCGCATGCGTTCATATACCACGGCCGGCAATATATACCGCTCTTGCCCGAAATATCCGGTACAAAAGCAGTCATGTCATATTGCACATCATAGGTCACGCCACCTTTTATCAAGTCGAGCATGTCTTTGGGCTTGCCTGCGGGAGAGTCCGGGGCTTTGTCTTCAGGGTCCTCCGGCCACAAATAAGTATTGTCGAGACCGTCGTACCTTATCCTTACACTCTTTGTCTTCTTTGCGGCGTACATGTAAGGACTGCCGCTGACGTTCGTCTCCATACTTTCGTCCTCTCCATAGTCATAACTCTTATTGTCGGCAGGGTCGGGAATGATGGTCTTGGTAAAGTCGAGAGGCGCATAGGAGAATCGGGCACCGTTACTGCCGTCGGTGGTATATTTGTCCGTCTCGTCCTTGGTCCTGTGCAGGTCGTCCGAAGTAACACGGTGCCAGTTTCGGTCACTGTTCCAGTTCAGCGTACTGAGCGGTCCTGTCTTTCCCACCCATTTGACGTATTCCGGCACAATCTTAAGCGTGAAGACATGACGTCCCGGGCAAGGCATGTCATCCTCTTCGACAGTACCCTTCAGTTCCTCATCAAAATTGAATGCGAAACGATAATAATAGGCTTCCTTAAAATTGAATGTCTTGTCAAACGCCACACGTATTATATTGGTACCGAACGACACGTCCCTGTCAGCCACAAGTTCTTTCAAGTAACCTACCGGCTTAAGGCCCGTGCCGTCCACACCCAGGTCCTTGTATTCGGGGTCGTTGGTCTCGGCCAAATACAGATAGCGGTCATCGCCATACGTCATCTTCGTGAATCCATCCGAGGTGGACACCACCGTGCGTACAGGTATATTCAGTGCCTTATCCGTATTCTCAGGATCTTCGACACAAACTTCTTCCAACTGTCTTAGCCCGATGCGTAGCGGCACGTCGTTGATATACTCAGGATAGTCGATGCCAAACCCGTGGGAAAGACCCGGAGCGTGACGGAGGACTCTGATTCTCACCTCCGTAGGTTCGGTACAGATGATGTATCCGTCGCGTTTTATCTCTATCGGCACTGCCAGCACCTGTACGTATGTCTCATCCTGACCGTCAGGTATCACGACGGGCGGAAACACATACGAGGAGGAATAAAGCGACACTTTGGCCGGTTTACCGTCGTGGGGAGTGGTGAGTTCGAGCAGATAGTCACGCATCTCTTCTGTGAAAACGCCATTCTCCTTGGGCACCACCATGGCATTTGCCGCATCGCGGAAGTCTTCGCGGAACTTTGCCATCACTTCGAGCAATGTCGTGCCGTCGGTCATCGTCTCCTTGTCAAACTGGGCGCGCGTTCCCGCGTACCAGTCGAAACGGGCGTTGGGATCAAGCGTCACCAGTCCGCCAGTCCCGTCAGTCTTCTTTCCAATCAGGTCAATCTGCACCACAGGCTGCTGGTTTTCGCAGCAGCTGATGGCGTCGCGGTCTGGAACGGCAATGCCGTCAATCTTGATTACGCCCGAGCCGTGCACACTGAATTCACAGCTCTTTGAACACGAGCTCGAAATATCAAACTCACTGGCTCCGGGCATTTCGTCAACACCGCCACAACTGGCATAAAGAGCGGCTATATACTCCTTGCCCGAATGAAGGCCGCTGTCCTGGGGGCGCGTGTTGAACACGATATAGCGCACACCGTCCATCTCCTTACGCATGACAGCGTTAATGGAAATGTTTCCAGCACTGAACTCAGGAATATTGTCGAAATACGAACTGAACAACAGTTTTCCGAAAGTCTGCTGCTTGTTGTTGTCCGACAGGTCATACTGATACTTCAACTGCGCCTCGTTGAAGGCAGTCGTGCCGTCCTTATTGTCCGCCAGAGCCTGGTCGTATGTCTCCTTGTCAAGGAACGTGTAGTACACGCTGACATTCTGAGCCTCCGTCTCGTCGGAAGCGGCGGTAAGACCGATGGTCTGCAGCAGCACGTTGAAAGGCATCTCTATCCTTACGTCGGCATACTCGCTGCCGTCACACAACGGGGCCATCTGACTGGAATATACCGCCGGCCGCACCACGTATACACGAATATCGTCGATGGCATAGTCGGCACCTTGTGACGACTTGCAGTTGTTGTCCAGTTCAAGTTCGTAATGGTCTACATCAGAGGAGGTGATACCGGTGTCCGTAAAACTCGGCACGAAAGAATAATATATCTTCTGCCACTTTCCACGCTGTTCGTCCGGACTCGGGTTGAATGGCATATTATTGTTGTTATAATCCTCACCGTATGCCGGGTCTGATTTCACATAGCCTGACGTGAATGTGTGGAGCGGCACACGCTGCCCCGTTCCCTTGAGCACGGCAATGAAGTTGAACGCTATATTGCCGGTTTCTTTTGTTGCGGAAAACTCAGCCAGATATGCCGAAACATGCAGGGTGCTGCCCTGACACAGTTCATTGATGACAAGACGTGCCATCACACCGGGGTCATCGGCAGCGTTGACATAATAGAAAAATCCTCTCGAATGGCCTTTGGTGTTATAGAAGAGACGGTCGTAGAGTCCTTTCCCCTGGTTGAAATTCCTTTCTGCCGGATATTTGCCGGCCGCAGTGCTCCAGGCCGTCCGGCTGCTGTGACTGGCCAGCCGGTAGACGCCGAAATCGGCAGTGTTATTGTATGTGAACGCATAGTCGGACTGATCCCACGGAATGGGCCACTTGAAATAACTGTGATTGTCACTGTTCCTGTCAGTGTAGTCGTTGCTCTTGTTTCCGACGAGCGCACTGTATTGGTCAAAGTTGATTACGGCGCGAGGCTCCCCGCACATCTTTCTCAGATGCTCTTCGGTAGCGTAGTCGTATTTGCCGTCGCCCATTTCGTCGGCCTCCACCATCAGCGCAGAACTTTCCGGCAGGAAAGTGATACGGAGCTCCTGCACGACAAGGTCTTCCGTGCCCGGTTTTCCCGTTGCAGCATCATATATCTTGATACGGTTGCCGTTGTAGTCACGGCCCATAATCCTCACCGTATAGCGCCCCGCCCTGGCGTTTGCCGCCGGACAGGAAAGCATGCGGTAGTATTTGCCACCGCCGCCGCAGAGATAATAATAATTGTTTTTTCCTATTTCCCGTCTTCCCTGACATTCGATTTCTTCTGAGAAGACGAATGTGCCGTCGGGCAGCTTCTCGCCGGTATCGGTGTTGAACACCTCTATCTCACTTGAACACACACGGCGGTAGTCGGTGTCGGAAATCTTATAGTACCATTTGGAGCGGGCAGGAAGTTTGTCGGCATCATTTGACGGGTTGTATACCGGAACCGGAGAGTCGAGACGCACCTGGAAGTCAACGTTGGCCCGCGCCGACACGTGACGCATGTTCTTGCGCACATACTCGCGGTTGTTTGCCACCGAACCGGAGAACTCTTCCGCAAAAGTATGTCCGTCGCGTATGCGGAATATGTGGCGGAAATGAATCACCGGCTCGACGAACTTGTTGTTGACAAGGTCGACATGCTTGTCGAAATTGAAATCCTGACTAAAGTCGGCGGCAATCACATATTCATTTTCAGGCAGACGGGTCTGCAGACCGCCCTCCACATAGGGGTCGCGGGGGTAGAAGAATGTTGCCACCGTGCCGTAACACCTGGCCGGGGCGGTGCCGATATTATAAGAAGGAGCCGGTTTGGCATCAAGCGCAAGAGTGTTGTCTTCCCACTTCCAGCCTTTGCCGGCGAGCGCATCCTTGATGTCGGCAAGATTGCCGTCAAAGGTTGTCACGCCATCTGCCGTTATATTTGCGAAACAGTTTTCAGTCGGAGTAGTTCCGCTGAACAGCTGATAGCCGGCAGTAAGATTACCGCAGGCCACGGTACCAGTTCCCCAAGAGTTGCTCACAAGCCTATTCTCATTTATACTTCCATTGCCAACCATCATCGACGCCTGCCCCGTGCTTTCTACACTGCCGGTGAACGCACAGGCATTGATGACAAAAGTTTTGGTACTGTTATTGGTGTCTGTCGTACCAAGTATTCCGCCTGCATAGCCTTTACCCGCCACATGCCCGTGGTTGATGATACCTTCAAGCGTCAGGGCTGGAGCGCCCTGACTGGCTTTATAATACCCTACGACACCGGTGCCGCATTTATTGTTATTCACGATGCCGCCACCTGTTATCGAGCATGTGCTGTCCAAAGTGAAATTGCAGATGGTGCCGCCCAACACTACACGGAAAAGACCTGCCGAATTTTCTTCCGGCAAATTAATATTGACATTGCTGAACGTATGGCCTCCGCCATCAAATACACCTGCATATGGGTTGGCATCTGTGCCGACAGGCACTGTCTCCACCCCACTGAAATCGAGGTCGGCGGTAACCCGTGCGAAAAGTGACGTCTCGCCGGCATTGACCCGGGTGGCAAATTCATTGAAGTCATCCGGGGTGTTGATCTTGAATATATCCTCCTCCTTCACTGCTATTCGGTTGTTCACCTTGTCGCCGCCGATAAAGCCATGATTCTCTGTGCGGTTGATGTCTGACGGGTCGATGAGGAAGTCAAGCAGGTCGTTCCCGCGGTCGTCCTTCAGACGGCCGCCGGTCTTGTAGTCATACCAATGTGAGAAATGCTCCTGATAATTGCTGACTGTCGCCATCCGATAAAACGGGTACAAAGCTATGGCATCGCCCGGTATGGCGTAAAGAACATGTTCTACGACATGTGTGCGCTGGCGCACCTGCCCCGGTGCCAGGTCTTCATCGTCATCAGAGGTTATGTAAGACATGTCGGGCATCTGGATATTGTTATCCTCGAGTATCTTTTTAAACTTCGGGTCGGTCTCTTCCCATCTGCCGTCACCGGTCCATTTGTTCCAGGTGGTGTAATTGTCGGGAATATCTTCCAGACTACGGTTTCTCTTGTCTGCCGCTCCGTGGGTATAGTCGAAACCGAAGTCCTTATATCCGTCGCGGTAGTCAGTCTTCAGGCGGATACGGTCGACGAGTATCTCGGAATAATCGTCATCACGGTTGAGCCTGTATATTTGGAACTCGCCTATCTGCATGCGCCGTATGTCTGTAGACCCGCTCACATAGGTACGGCTGTTGTTGGCCTCAAGTTCAAAGCGCATATACCTGAACTTCTTGTCGGTGGTGATACGCGACGAATACTCTTTGGTAGCGTAGCCTCTGTAGAGGAAGTAGACATGGGTGCTGTTTTGTCCATTACCTCTGAACGATTCCCAATTAACCCCGTCGGATGACACAAGTACGTTGAATGTTGTAGGATGCAACTTATGCCCCAATGGATAATCACGATGGCGCTGGGTGAAGACAACGAGGTCTTCCGTTGCCGGGTCAAGCCCAAGTTCATATCCGAGATCGACTTGAATATAATGCTTTTCCGTGACGTAGTTATCTCTTGTACGCCAATGGGTACCGGAATTTCCGTCAATAAGTCTTGCCATATCGCCATCATAGCCTGCTTCACTGGCATTTGACGAAAGTTGGGAGGCGTCTGTGATAAGAGGCACCCTCTCTGCATAAGCCGTCAGTGTAACAACAGAAAATGCTGCAACACAAAATATAAATCGGAAAATATTATGAATGATTGACTTCATCTTGCCTTTCTTTATATGGTTCACGTTATTCATTCCCACGGATTATAAGTATCGGTTCACACTATTCATTCTTACGAATGATGTATATGGTACGTGTGTAAATCTCCCTTATCGTTTCGTCAATGCTCACCGTCACTTCCACTTTCACCTTAGCCGAGCCGGTACGGGTGTTGACCCTGCCCGTCAGTTCACCGGTAACGGGATCGGGCATAATCTGCAGATTATTGTCGGGATTGGCATCAAGAATATTGTCGGGGTCATCGATACTCTTTACCTCCACCGTCACCTTGTCTTTGGAAATGAGGCTTTCCGTTGCCCCATCACGCACATCGGCATATAGCTCGAAATCGCCTTGGGTGCCAAACGTTATGAAGCACTCGTCATCACGAACCTCCCTTACCACCGCCGGATAGCCTCCGATGGGAGGATAGAACGCCACACCCGGCTCGATGACATAATCAGTGAACACGATGGGGAAAACGATGTGGTCGTTCCTATAGATATAAGTGAGGTTCTCGGCAAGGGCATACATGGCTTCACGCCTTACACCGTGGCGCGTGGTGGCCACCTGCACCACGAAATGGTCTGTGGGATGCACCCCCTCGGCTATCGACTCAAGCGCGTAGAACCACGTGCACTGCGCTTCCGCCATCTTGGGCACAACGGTAATGACCGGATTGAGAATATGCTCGTATACCTCTGTCGTGCCGGCCTGTCCGTACATAGGCTTATAATGTCCGTCAAGACATCCGTAATCCGGCAACAGCATCACGTCGGCATCGCCCTTGTACAGTGGGAGAATCCTTACCGCATCTACCTGTACGTCTCCGGCAGCCCTTGACGTGAACCGGAACTCTATCTTGGCCAGCATGCGCACTACCTCGATGGAGAACCGTTGGTTGGTCTGCTCGGTGACGCTAATCTTCTGAGTGCCGCTCATGGGGATGGGCAACGACTTGTCCCAGCCGTTGACAAGTCCCTTGAACCGTGCTGCCGCTATTGCCGCCGGCTCTACCGTCGCCCCCTCCGTGAAAGTTATGCCGGCCTTGGCTGCAAGGTCTGCGCGGGAGATGTTTGCAAAAGCATAGACTGTATAGCTTCCGGGAAGCACCGTAGCGGTGTAGAAGTCCTGCTCGACTGCACTGCCGGGAGTATTGCCTATTACATTATACACCTTATTGTCGCCACCCACAAGCGCAAGCCACCATGAGTTGACAAGTTCATTGTCCGTCTCGCCGGCACGCGTCTGGCTGCGGGGCACTGTCCTTATGCCTATTCTGACAGGATTGCCCCGGGGTGCACCGTTGTCTGCCTCAATGCCGTCATCGCTACAAGAGCCGAACATAATAACCATGGCGGAAATAATCATATATATGTATCGTTTCATCATAGTTGTCGTTTATAGAGTGTGAAATGGTGTGACTGACTACATTACTATTTCGGGCTGCATCCTTGCATACCACTTGCGCACAAACACGCGGAAGCGGATATTATAAGGATCGTCAAGCTCGGGTTTGACGGTTCCCGGGCCGCGGAATTCCACCCCGGCACGGTAGATGTTGTTGCGCACAATGGCATATTCCATAGGCAGGGGCGTATGCGGGTCGCTCTCGAAGTTGGCATGTCGGAGCCAGAAACTGTAGTAGCACACGCCTCCGGGATATTCCGTTATAAGATAAGGGCTATCCACATGTGCCGCGGCATATCCCTCGGCGGCGGCTCTTGAAGAGAAATAGAGGGCAGAACGCTCCTTCATCTCCTTTTCCGTGGGCGTGTAACGCCAAAAGGTCATACCCTTGCCGTAACCGGCATCCATCGTAGCGGCGGCAGCATCCTGATAGACTTTGGCGGGAAGATAAGTGGCCTTGAGCAACAGTCCCGTCACATAGTTACTGCTGTACAAGCTCACGTGCTGGGTGTTCTCGTGGGTGTAGGCCAGAGTTACACAACGGTCGTAGCTGTAGCCGGCCTCTGTATGCGCAAACCAGTGGGGCAGATAGTTGGCCAGACGGCTCTTCTCTTCTGCGAGAACTGCCGTGTAGGCACTGCCTATGTAACCTGAACGTGTGTTGCCGTACCAGTCCGTGAGGTCAGCCTCCGACGGCGATGCCGTTTTCAGGATGGTATGGGGCTCGACCACATAATTGGTGGGAATCATCCTGCTGTCAGGTGTTGTCATTTCTCTGCCGCAATACTTTATATTGTCGAAACATGCGTAGTCGCTGCTTGTTCCCACGGTGGCACGCTTGAACATCCACGTCCCCTGCTGCATAAGGTTTACGGGAACGATATTTTCAAGATACACGGTGCCCAAAGTCTCTCCCCCCTCCTTTACGTCATACATCAAGTGGTCTGTGGAGCCTCCCTCCATATTCCCGGCCGTGAACCAGAAATCGATACGGGCGGCGGTACGCTCTACGGTCACCGCCGACCTGAACGGATTCAACCTCGTACCGTCGCCACCGTTGACGATACCGTCATCATTGTATGCCGATGCCATGGTGAAGCCACTGCACTCTTGCGGATAACCGGAGCCTTCCGACCGCCATGCCGCAGCGACAATATAGTCGCGCACATCTTTTAAGGTGGCCAACGAAGTCAAGTCGCCCATATTCGCAGCAACGAGAATCCTGTGCCTTCCGGGAACAGGCTCGAAATCGCCAAGGGGCAACACACATTCGTCATCGGCAGACAATTCCACTACAGGCACGTAGAAGCCCTTTACGGCTGTGGTGCCCCTACTGTCTGGTCCCAAGCCGTTGTCCTCTTCATAGAAAAATACAGTCAGGTCATCTATCTTGTTCTCGTAGTCCTTACCCTCCTCACGCCCGTCTCCGTCGTCTCCTCCGGAAGGATTGGCACGGGTGGCGTCCGACGAAGGCATATTCACCTTGAGCAAGAGATACGTACCCTTGTCGGGAACAGCGGTGCTGCCTCCGTCCGGGTCATCTTTGCATGCCATCAGTAGTGACAATGCCGACAACAATAATACTATGAACTTATAAGGTCTCAATTCTTCTGTTTATAATAATCTCAAATATCCGTGCGACAATAGGCTACAGTTCCTCGTTCTGGGTGCGCTTTGACCATCCGAGCACATTGATAACAATGTCGCAATAGGCCCATTTGCCGTTCTGAAGAAAGAAATTAAGATGATAATCATACTCGCGGTCAAGATACTCCTGTGACGAATAGGCATAATTGTCGTATGCCATGCGTCCCTGGGCGAGCATATACGGCAGGTTTATCTCCGCTACGGTGGCAGACGTCCGGCGGTTCACTATCTTGAGGATGGCACACTTCGAGATGTCACTGCGGTACATGAGCCGGTTGCACATGATGTTGTAGTGGGCCGTGCGCTGCAAATCGTCCGATTCGGCCCTCGACAGGCCATTCTCTATCTCCACCCCATTTTCGTCGAAACGCGATGTCCAGCTTCGGTAGGGGGTATACCGCAACATGACATCCGATGCCGGCTCATTGTCGTGGGCCAGGGCCATGTTTCTGTCGGTGATGAAGACTTCATAGTCTTCGTGAAATATGTTTGCAGGGTCATCAACCTGCCTCAAGGTTATGTTGATGTGCTTGGTGTCCCTTATCATTGACACGGTGGCGTATGTGGCGCGGTGCTGCTGCACGGTGACATACTGTTCCTCGAGGGGATAGACACTGTACGGTTTCTTTGTTTGGGCAAGAGCCGGCACTGCGATGCCGTCCTGCGGTTCGAGCGAGGTCACTTTCAAGGTATGCCAGAGCGTGTCGAGCGGTGCCTCGTTGCTTACGGGATAGATGTCCGTACCCGTCACGGTTGTGTCTTCATGGTCCAATACCACTGTCAGGTCGCTGCCTGACGCGGGGGCGTTGTGTCTGTATTTGGCACCGGGCGTGGCAATAGCCTCGTCCCAGTCTTTCTGCATGGCAATGGCCTGCAGACGGTAGCGGCCGTCGGGCAGTTCGCCGTCGGCAAAATGTACGGCATATCCATATTGGTGCAGCGGTGCTGCAGCGGATGTGTTGGACACGCTTCTCTCAGTCACCTTGTTGCCGTTCTCATCATAGACATACAGCTTCACACAGCCGACATGGTCCTTGAACATGTCGGCACGCGCCGTATTGTAGTCATAAGTAAAGCGGACATACAGTCCAGTGGGACAGTCGGTGACGTCCTCCTTCATCCACGAACAGGAGGATAGCCCGAATGTGGCTGACACAAAAATCGACAGGCCGGATAAAATATGAAGAAAACGGTTCATTATCTTTTTTTTGACTATACTATTATAATAGTAGGGGTATTACTTGAAAGAGGGGGCGGCGGCACGGCATTGCCACTGCACTGCCGCCCCTTTCTTGTTTAGGTATGATTCTGCTTTTAGAGCACTACGCTCTGCGTACGCTTTGCCCAAGAGAGTATGTTGACCTTGAATGAGATATACTTGTTTATCTCTTTGTTGTCATCAGGAGTTTCAACATTGGCAGAAGGAATGACGGGCGAACCGAGCCGCTTGATGTCCGTAACGCTAATGTCGTACCAGTTGTTACGAACCATACCGTAACGGCCAAGATAGTTCTTGCTGCTCTGCAGGTCGGTTCCGTATGCCTCTGCCGTAGTGGGAGTATTGACTTCCGGTGCTGTCCATGGAGCGAGATCGCTTGCGTCGCTTGTACCGGCAAAGTGCATGAAACGTACATCATAGTAGCTGACGCCATCCACATACTCGTTGATGACAAAGAAATCGTTGACATTGTCAATGAGGGTGGCCTTTGTACCGAAAGCAGGTGTTTTTGTAAACGGTTTTGTTTCATCAGTGTCACTGATCATATCTTTAGGAACATTAACAACGATGTCCGTTACTTTAAGTATACCGTCGTTGTCACCACGGGCAAATGTAACTGTAACATATTCAGCGATATTAACTGTCTGTTCCGGACGCAAAGCCTCCTGGAATGCTTTCTTCAGCTGATAGTCTTCCATGATGTACTTCGTTGGATAGGTTTTTGCAACATCCTCAGTGAATGTCTTGCCGGCATATTCGGCACCGTCTATTGTACAGAAAGTACCGCCGCCATACGTCACCTTCAGTACGGCACGTGTGGTGTTCTTGTAGTTCTGGTGAGCCACGTCGAACGTATTCTCGTAACAGTAGAGAGGCGTCTCTTTGTCTTTGAAGTCAGCGTCTGCGCACTCACGGTACGTCTTGTCCTTATCGTATGCCGGGTCTACACACCAGTATGTGCGGTACAGGTCACGCTCCGGCTGGATGGAAGTGGTACCTATCTTTGTATGGCCTACGAAACGGTAGTTAGATTTCAGGGCACTGGTCCAAGGCAGATAGTCGTTATCTCCGGTGAGGTCGCCGAGGTTGCGTACGATATAAGATGTTCCTTCGGCATTGCTGATAGCCCAATCCGTGTCGGTTATTGAAAGGGTTGTTTCATTGCCGTCATTGTCCTGAAGAACCAGGCTTGCAGGAGAAACGGAAAGAGTGGCCTTAGCCACGGCACGCTCTACGTAAACCGAGCCGGCAGGACTCTTCCTGGCCTCCTCTTCTGTAGGATAAAGGGTGCCGTTCAGCTTGGTTAGGTAGGTAAGCTCATAGCCTGTGGGAGCTGCAGCGCCACCCGGTTTGTCCACAATGGGAGAGTTGGTCATGAAGAAATAGTTTGTGTTGGTCTTGTTGTAGAAGTCCTTGCTGCTTGTCTTTTCGAGCAGGTTGCTGAAATTACCCGAAAATACGCCATCTCCCTTTATTGTGAGTTCGGTGCCACTGACAGCAAAGAGTTCTGTGTAATTGAGCACAACGAGAGCATAGAGGTTGTCTGTTTCATCAAGATTCAGATTTTCCACCTCTATCACATCGAGGAACGATGTGGTGATGTTGTCATTGTCCTGGTCTTCAACAGGAGTGTTGTTGAGAGTATAGGCACCGAAGAATGTGGCTGTCTTTTGGTCTTCACCTTTGAAGAGCAGTACGGCACCGTCTTTTACTTCATATTCATTCTCCTTACCGTCGTCAAAATTATCATTCGCGGCACGTGTACCACTATTCTGCGTAGGCAGATTGATGCTTACGCCGAGGTAGCCGTTACCTCTCAAAGCAGGGTTCTGAGGATTCTCTGATACAGAATCGTCAGATGAGCAACTTGCCAGCATAAGAGCCGGAACAGCTGCGAGAATCAAATTCTTTAATCTCATAAAATCTAATAATTAAAAGGGTTTATAAATATTGTTTATTTTGTTTTGTCTCTATCACTTTCATATGACATCCGCATGTCCCTACTCTTCCAGAAGCCCACGGTTTTTCACCGCCTCCGGCAGATCGCCGGCGGCACGGAAATGGCGCAAGGCCTCGTCGTAGTCGCCAAGATGTATGGCAAGCACTCCGCGGGCGTTTTCAGCCTCGGGGGAGTCGCCGCCCTTGGCTATCAGTTCCGCTGCACGGGCGTCATCACCTTCATACAGTGCCGCAATGCCGGCATTGAGATTGGCCACGGCATCGTCAGGATAATACTTGAGTGCAATATTGATGATGCGGTTGAAGTCGGCGCTGCCCTCGGCATGCAGTCTGGCAACCCTCATCATCTGGTTGAGCGACATCATTTGAGGCGTCTTCTCCATTACCCCGGCAAGCTGTTCGTCAGGCATCGGCTTCAGCCTGGTGGTGATTGTGAACTTTGTGGCACGCAGACGCGGAAACCATTCGGGCAGAATCTTGCTGCGGTACAGACGGGCAAACTTGGGCGATGTCTTCAGTTCCCTCTCCTTGGCATCGAAGTCGGCCGAGCCATACGTGGGACGGTCTATCAGTTCAAGAAGATCATTGCGCTGTGTCTCGGTTATATCAGTGGCATTGACCACCTGCTCGCGAAATTCCACCCAGTTTTCCGCCACCGACTCAGATGTAGTGCGGTCGGCAGGGGTATTGTATCTCTTCACTATATATTCCGCCAACGCACGCGAACGGTTTGTGGCCAGATAGTCGTTGTGCACATAGGGTGACTCGGGCGAAGCGTAACCGCAGATGTTTATAGATGCAATCTCGGCATTTGGGTCGGAGAGCGCATATCTTATGGAGTCGCCGATGATGCGCAGCTGCTCCACGTTGTCTATCAGCTGTCCGTTGCGGCACGTGTAAGGCTCGGCATGCAGCGTGATGCTGTCCACCTCGAACTGTACGCGTGCCCTGCCTTCGTGTATGGCCACCGGCTGCTCGCTCACCTCAGGCGTGCGGTATGTCAGACGCATGGGAGGCATGAGCGACGGGATGTCGATGGGGATGATGTCCGTACCCTTTTTCACCCCGCAGCCACAGGTGTCTATCGCGAGGCTGATGCCGGTCGTGCGGCTTATCATCCATTTCCGGAAAGGCACCGATGCCGTATATTGCACAGTCTGGTCACTGCCGTTGTTGCGGCGCACCTCGTAGGCGACGTTCTTCAGTGCAGCCTGCTTCCTTAGCGTCTTGCGCTCATAGGCGAGATGCATGTTACGCCCGTTGACGAGAACCGCAGGGAGCACAGCCGACGAGCCTCCGCCGTTATGCACCACGGGAGTGACGTACAGTTGCTGGTTTGGCTTCAACTTCAGCGAGTCAAGCACAATGTCTGCCGTAACCAGCAGTTCACTGCCGGAACGGTGGGTCTTGACATTGCGGATTTCAAGCCGGCCGGTATCTCCGGCGGCATAGGCTGTCAGCGACAATAATATTGCGACGATGGTATATGCGATACGTTTCATTGGCCGTTGTTTGTCATTAATATATTATATATCCGTAATGGAGTTTCTTTTAGAACAGATACATGAAGGAAAGACCTATCTTGGTGATGCCGATGTAGTTGGAATGGCCGTCGGAGAGTTTGCCGCCGCAGGTTCCGCAGCGGTACTTGTCATACCACACGTGGTCATATCCCACGCCTATTTCGGCCTCAACGTTCCAATGCCTCGAAAGCATCCACTGATAACCGTAGGTCACTCCGATACCGGCAAACGTTCCTTCATAACGCTTGTCGCGGACTTCTTTGGTGAGATTGTCACCACTGAAGAACACTCCGGGAATGGGCAGACGGGCATTGGCGGCATTAAACTGTCCCACCATGCCGTGCACACCGAAGAAGTGTCCGTTGAAGGTTGTACAGGGCCACCAGCGGTACTCCGGCATGAGTACCCAATGCTGCGCCTTGCGCTCATCCTCACCCGAACCGAACGTCCAGGCATTTATGCCATAGACAAGGTTAACCGACGAGCGTTTGCCCAAAGCATACTCCAATCCCATGTTGGGAGTGGTGGTGGCATCGTAGAGCAGATTGGTCTTGACAGCCAACTGACCGTAGCTGGCAAGCGGAACCGCTGCCATAATGAAAAATATTAATACGTTTTTTACCACTTTCATTGCAACCTTAGGATTTTTAATTTCACATTATATTTCTTGCACTAAGACATAATCCTACAACTAACATACGCGATCATCATCTGACCGAAGGTGTCTGGTCGAGGTCTCTTTACCATATTATCCCAAAACCTCTGTTTTTGCATGCAAAAGTACAACCAATAGTCCAATTTACCCCCCCCGAAAGTTAAAAAGATTTAAATGTTGTTATCATCCTTTTATTCCTCTTCACAATACGATGTTTTTAACACTTATCCGGAAGTTTAGGATATCCGTCATACATAATTTTGGCCCATCCGACATTTCGAATTATATATGTCCGTGGAATGGTTTGCTCCACCAACTGGCATAACAGGCAAGGGAAGCACCGGGCTGAAACGTATTCTAATTATAGCAAACAAACAAAACTGATCAGAAAATGAACATCAAAAGTATCCGTTTTACAGTCCTTATCGCTACGGCAATCATCATGGGAGCAGGAAACGCCGTGGCAGGCAACGTGAAGACATACCGGTCGGGACCGGTGAGCATAACGGTGGAAGAACCTGAGATACCGGCACTCACCGTGTCGATAACCGACTTCGGAGCCAAGGGCGATGGGCTGACGCTATGCACCGATGCTTTCGCCCAAGCCATTGCCCATCTGGAAAGCAAGGGCGGCGGCACTCTCACTGTACCGCACGGCGTATGGCTTACCGGCCCCATTGTCTTCAAGAGTCATATCCGTCTTCAGCTGAATGACATGGCCGTAATCAAATTCGACCCGCGGCTGAGTCTTTACAAATCGCTCGGCGAACTCTTCGGAGCCAACGAGGAGACGGGCAACGGAGGCAGCGAACACCGGCAGTCGCCACTGTGTGCATACGGCGCGACGGACATCGAAATAAGCGGACGGGGCATAATAGACGGAGCCGGAGAGCATTGGCGGCCGTTCAAGCGCGGCAACGCCACCACTCACGAGTGGCGGGACAGGACATCGCGCGAGGGAGTGATGAACGCCAAGGAAGACCGCTGGTACCCCATGACGGCCGAAGAGCAGGAATATGCCCGCCTGCGCATGGGCACGGAAGATGACCGGTGGAAGGAATACAAGGACTATGTCCGCCCCGAGCTGCTCCATTTCATCCGTTGCAGCCGCGTGCGTCTGGAGGGTGTAACATTTCAGAATTCGCCCATGTGGAACCTGCGGCCGGAGCTTTGCGACAACATTACGATAAAGAACTGCACCGTGCGCAACGACCACAATGCGGCCAACGGCGACGGCATCGACATAGAGTCGTGCCGCAATGTGTACCTGTCACGCTGCGTGTTCGACGTGGGTGACGACGGTATCTGCCTCAAATCGGGCCGCGACGAGGCCGGACGCCGACGCGGTGTGCCTACGCAGGATGTTGTAATAGACAGCTGCGTGGTCTACCATGCCCATGGCGGTTTCGTTGTAGGCAGCGAGATGTCGGGCGGCGTACGCCGTGTGAGCGTGAGCGACTGCCTCTTCATGGGTACCGACAACGGACTGCGCTTCAAGAGCAACCGCGACCGCGGCGGCGTAGTGGACAGCATCTTCGCCGCCAACATCTATATGGAACGCATCAAGAACGAGGGAATACTCTTCGACATGTATTACACCAAGCCCTCCGAAGGCCGCGCCTTTCTAAAAGACACGGCGGGCTACCGTGTGACCGACGTTCCTGCCGTGGGCGAGACCACGCCGACGTTCCGCAACATTTTCATCCGCAACATAACGTGTGCCGGAGCCGACCGCGCCATCTACATGGACGGGCTGCCGGAGCGTCCCATCGATGGAATCCACATCTCCGGTCTGCACGCCACTGCCGCCAACCCGTCGCTGATATCCGAGGCCGAGGGTATCACCCTCAGCGACATCAGCATCAGCGACCGCGCAACGGGCGGCTCGCTCTATCTGCACAACACGAAGAACGTCAGCATCAGCGGTGACGGCGGCCGGACAAAGATAGAACGGTTCGGTGAAAGAAAATAAAGCGCCGGACGCATAAAACGCATGCCCGCCACAGCAAACGGCCTCCCTTAACTTGCTTATATTAAAATAAATAGCTATATTTGCAGCGAAAACAATAAAATACGGAGGAATCAACATGACAACAATGCAACTGAACGCCGAAATATACCGCAGTCTCAGCATAATAGCCGAGAACGAAAACCTGATGAAGCGGGCGGCAAAGTATCTGAAGAAATTAGCGACGCAGGAAAAGGATGAAACCCTTATGACCAAAGAGGAGTTCTTCGCGAAGATTGACGAGTCGCTGCAGCAGGCACGGGAGGGGAAAGTACATGAAATGTTACCCGATGAAACGCTTGACGAATTTCTTGAAAGGGTCGTGTGATGGAATACAGAATTAAATTCACTGCAAGTGCGACTAAAGACGTCAGGCTTTTGCAGCGGGATGAGCCTTCCGCTTATAAGAAGCTGAAAAAATTCATAGAAGAGCTGAAAACACATCCCACCACCGGCACCGGCCATCCCCACCGTCTGACGGGTGACCGCGCCGGACAGTGGTCGCGCAGCATAACAAAGAAACACCGACTTGTCTATGAGGTGCACGACGATGAAATAATCGTTCTCGTATTGGCCGCCTACGGACATTATGATGACCACTGACATCCATTCAGATGTCATCCCTACCATTGCCCCACGGCATGCGATACATTTTCAAAGAACATCACGTAATATATAGGTATGTAGGTTATGCCGCCTTCCTTAAAGACATTCTGTTCGTTTGAAAGAACGTATGCCCGCTTGACATCATAGTCGGCTATGGAGAGGAACTTGTCCAGCGCACTGTGCACAGTATAGTCTTTGCCGGATTTCACTTCAAGCGGTATAACGGCCAGGTTGTCCGAATCGTCAATCAGATAGTCTACCTCCCCGTTCTTCTTGTTATCATAATAGTAGAGTCTGAAACCGTGGGCATGCAGCTCCTGAGCCACTACCGTTTCATAGACAGCACCCAAATTGACACTCGATTCGTCAGCCATCACGGCCTTGATGTTGTTCTTATAGAATATGCCAGAGAGTATTCCGACGTCATTCAGATAGAGTTTCAACAGATTCTTGCCGCTGTTTTTCACGAGCGGATAGGTAGGATTGCTGATAGCCTTCACTTCGAGAGTAGTTCCGGACGATACAAGATATTCAAATTCATCACTGTAGTTCTCGGCCCTCTTCCAGCTTTTGTTCTCTATGTCCTTGATGACAACACGCTTCTTCCTGTTCTCCAAGTTTGACGGAACCATGTCGAAGATACGCCGTATCTTCAGCCTGCGGTTACATTCACCTTCATATCTGGATGCGTCCACGCCGTAAAGAGAGTGTATCTCCTCCTGAATGTTTCTCACTTCAACGATGTTCCGCTCTGTCAGATAGCTGTCTACAACGGCGGGCAGACCTCCCACGAGCAGATATTTTCTGAAGAAGTCCATCATCTTGTTGTGCATGCTGTCCGGCAACGGCTTTTCCTTCAAAAAACAGTCGCGCATGGAGTCTATTGCCGTTTCGCCCACACCGTTGGCCATCAGAAACTCCTCGAAGTCCATGGGATACATGTGCTCTATTGAAATACTGCCGATTGGGACTGATGAAGTGTTCTTCAACGTCACCCCAAGCTGCGACCCGCTGGCGATGTATGTAAACCTGTTGTCAGCCCGCAGGAACTTCAAGAGTGTAAGCAGATGGTCGTATGCCTGTATTTCATCGATAAAGACGAGCGTCGAGCTCTTGTCCTTCATCCTGTCGCCTGCAATGACACTGAGGGCAAGATAGAAGTCTTTTACGGTTTTCGCTTCCGCAAAGATACGGTCGCCGAGCTTGTCTTCCTCCATGTTTATCTCGATGTAGTTGGGGAAAAGCCGCTCCCCTACCCACCTTATTATATATGACTTCCCTATCTGTCGGGCACCATCAATGACAAGGACTCTCTTTGAGTCCGACTTGAGATGCTCTTCTATTCTTTTTGCAATCTTCCTGTATAGCATGACTGTCAATAGTTTAACTCGCTGCAAAGATACTTATTTTCTTGCTTTTACTGCGTTTTCCTACAAAAATTAATGCCGAAAAACTGCGTTTTCCTATAAAATCAGGGGTCAAATAACTGCGTTTTCCTATAAAAACAAGTGCCGAAAAACTGCGTTTTCCTAATAAAGGAAACAAAAGACAGGGATGTTACGACAACATTAAGGCATATATCCCTACCGCAACGGATGGCAGAGCTACTGATGGATGAAACAGAAAGTAGGGACATATTCTTGTATTTGTCCGCCAAACAATTATTGAATATTAATATGTTACGGGCGGACAAATACAAGAATATGTCCCTACAGTCAGTTTCCCCGTTCAGGTTTGTTATTTCCCGATACGGGTTTTCAGATTATTTTTTCCTTGCTCAAAAGAGCTTAGAAATCCATCTTGTCCAGTGAGTCGTTGAAATCCTTCGGCTCATGGTTCTCCTGCGGCATGATGTCGCCGAGTGACGGACGCTGCGGACGCTCGCCGCGGGGACGGCGCTCACCGCGTTCACCACGTTCGCCGCGCGGACGGCGTTCGCCTCTGTCTCCGCGCTCGCCACGCTCGCGGCGTGCGGGACGCTCGACATAGTCGGCCGGCTTCTCGATGAGCACACGGTGGGAGAGCTTGTACTTGCCCGTCTTCGGGTCAATCTCCATCAGTTTTACCTTTATCTTGTCACCCTCCTTGATGCCGGCTTCCTCAACGGTCTCGAGGCGTTTCCAGTCAATCTCGGAGATGTGGAGCAGTCCGTCCTTACCCGGCATAATCTCTACGAAGCATCCGTAAGGCATCACCGAGCGCACCGTTCCGTCGTACACCTCGCCCACTTCGGGTATGGCAACGATGGCGCGTATCTTGCCGATGGCAGCGTCGATGCTCTCCTTGTTGGGGCCGCTCACCTGCACCTTGCCCACACCGTCTATCTCGTCGATGGTGATGGTGGCACCGGTGTCCTCCTGCATCTGCTGTATAATCTTGCCGCCCGGGCCTATCACAGCGCCGATGAACTCCTTCGGTATCTCTATCTGCACGATGCGCGGAACCTGCGGCTTCAGATCGGCACGCGGCTCGGCTATCGTCTCCGTGAGCTTGCCGAGGATGTGCTCACGACCGGCCTTGGCCTGCATAAGAGCCTTCTCAAGTATCTCGAAGCTCAGACCGTCGCACTTGATATCCATCTGTGTGGCCGTCAGACCGTCTTTCGTACCGGTGGTCTTGAAGTCCATATCGCCCAGGTGGTCCTCGTCGCCGAGAATGTCGCTGAGCACGGCATACTTGTCTTCACCCGGATTCTTGATAAGACCCATGGCGATACCGCTCACAGGCTTCTTCATGGGCACGCCGGCATCCATCAGCGCCAGTGTTCCGGCACATACGGTAGCCATCGACGACGAGCCGTTGCTCTCCAGTATCTGGCTCACAAGGCGCACCGTGTAGGGGAAGTCCTCGGGTATCTGACCCTTCAGACCGCGCCATGCCAGATGGCCGTGGCCAATCTCGCGGCGGCCCACGCCACGCTGTGCCTTGGCCTCACCCGTACAGAAGGGCGGGAAGTTGTAGTGCAGCAGGAAGCGCTGGTAGCTCTTGTCGAGCACGTCGTCAACGAGCTTCTCGTCGAGCTTCGTGCCAAGCGTACATGTAGAGAGGCTCTGCGTCTCACCGCGGGTGAAGATGGAACTGCCGTGAGGCATGGGCAGCGGGCTCACCTCGCACCAGATGGGGCGTATCTCGTCGGTCTTGCGGCCGTCAAGACGTATACCCTCGTCGAGGATGCAGCGGCGCATGGCGTCACGCATCACGTCGTGATAGTAGCGGTCCATCATGGCGCACTTCTCCTCCAGCTCGTCCTCGGTGAGGTCGGCATGGGCAGCGGCGTAAGCCTCCTTGAAGTCTTCCAGTATCTTATCGAAAGCCTCCTGGCGTGCCTGCTTCTCGAGAGCCTGCTTGGTCACGTCGTAAGCCTTTCCGTACAGCTCCTTGTTCATCTGCTCGCGCAGTTCCTCGTCGTTCACCTCATGGTCGTACTCACGCTTTACGTCCTTGCCCAGCTCCTTGCTGAGTTCGGTCTGCAGTTCGCACATGGGCTTGATGGCTGCCATGGCTGCCTTGAGGGCACCTATCATGTCCTGCTCCGACACTTCCTTCATCTCACCTTCCACCATCATGATGTTCTCGGCAGAAGCGCCCACCATGATGTCCATATCGGCTTCCTTCATCTGTTCGAAAGTGGGGTCGATAACGTACTCGCCGTTGATACGGGCCACACGGCACTCACTGATGGGGCACTCGAACGGAATATCTGAACAAGCCAAGGCGGCAGAAGCTGCAAATCCGGCCAATGCATCGGGCTGATCAACACCGTCGGCACTGAGAAGCATGACATTCACAAACACTTCGGCGTGATAGTTGGAGGGGAACAGCGGACGGAGCACACGGTCTACCAGACGAGAGGTCAATATCTCGTTGTCGCCGGCCTTGCCCTCGCGCTTTGTGAATCCGCCGGGGAAACGTCCTGCGGCAGCATACTGCTCCTTGTAGTCAACCTGCAAAGGCATGAAATCTGTTCCGGGAACTGCATCCTTTGCGGCACAAACAGTGGCCAGAAGTACGGTGTTGCCCATACGCAGCACAACGCTTCCGTCGGCCTGTTTTGCCACTTTCCCGGTTTCAATCGTGATGGTTCTCCCATCAGGCAATTGAACACTCTTTGTAATTACGTTCATCTCTTATATTAAAACATCTTAAAAATAAAATTCGGGCAAAGATACTCAAAATCAACGGAATAAACGAACAACTGTGCATTAATTTTTGTTTTATTATGATTCCGGCAACTGTCAGGCCATCACTCCCACATACCGCCCGCCCTACACGGCCGGAATATGCGCACGCCTCGCTGCGTATGAAACAATTTTACTTTAACATGTGTTAAAGAGCACCCGCACCACGATTTCTGCACTACGGTGCGAAATACGCGATTTTTCGCTCGAAAGGGAGACGCTGACAATCAGCGAGTTACGCGAATGTTAATTTGTTGAGATAGCAGAGAGGCCCTCCTTACACTCCGTTTAGGCCGTACTTGCATCACGGTTAGGCCGTAACCGCAACGCAACTACGGCCTAAACGGAGTGTAAGGAGGGCCTAAAGGCAAACTTGGGGCATCAAAACGGTGTGACGATAAGGCAAAAACGGCCTTATTGCCGTTCTATTTCGAGAAAAAAGAAATGTTAAATTTTAGGAATTATCAGAACAAAAGGGTGCCATTGAGCGTTAATATATCACTCAAAATGTCGGATGAACCACAAAAAGGACAGCCCCCAATAATGTGTGTGTCAAGATGACTACAAGTCGCTTCCTTTGCATTTATTCCGCCAACGGGTTCTTATGCTGCCTTTTCAGACGGATTTGGCGCATAAATATCCGGTAAAGGTCCTCGAACGGGGACTTTTGTCTTTTGAAAACCACTGTTGTTACAAAAAGAAAACAAGTTTGGACGAGCAGAGAAGCCAATGAGAAGTTAAAGGATTAACTTTGCTGCCGAAGAAAAATATGAATGGAATTATGAAAATGAAATTTATGTTGGTGGCAGTTCTGTTTGCCGCAGTTCATGCAAACGCTCAGGAAACGAAGGTGGCTCCGGAGACTGACCCGTCGCTGACCACGCTTCAGCTCACGGTCAACACGACCCGCTACCAGACGGTGACCGGATTCGGTGCTGCCGCCTGCTTCGGAGCTATGGAGCCGATACGTGATACGAAAGTAATCGACATGCTCTACGGACCTGACTCCAAGGTGGGGCTTAACATATTGCGTATGGAGATATCACCCAACCTTGTGGGAGATGTCAAGGAAGAGTGGTGGGACCCCATCTACGACTGGAACGGCTATCTGCCGGTGACAAAACGGGCAAAGGAGTATGGTGCCATCGTTTTCGGCACACCGTGGTCACCCCCTGCCGTATACAAGACGAACAACAGTGCGAGCGGCGGACAGGTGACCAACGATGACGGCTCCGTGGGCGGTGAGCGCGGCAAGTTGAAGACCGAAAACTATAAAGACTTTTTCCCATGGCTCAACACGTTCCTTACCTATATGTCCAACAACGGAGTGAACGTAGATGCCGTGGCACTGCAGAACGAACCCGACTGGTGGGTCGGTTACAGCGGTTGTCTCTATACCCCCGAAGAACTGCACGAACTTGTGCTGAAATACGCCAAGCGCCTCAACAAGAGCAAGTTCGGCGTTAAGCTTATCAGCGTAGAGAGCCTTAACTTTACCCCGAGCTACAGTGATGCCCTGCTCGACGACCCCGAGACGGCCCAGCACATAGAGATACTCGGCGGCCACCTTTATGGCAATCCGCCGTTGAACAATATGAAGACCGTGGCCACCAAGGGCTTGAATATGGGTAAGGAGACATGGATGACGGAACACAGTTTCGACCCCCGTGGCGAGAAGACAGGAGCCGACAGGGTGATTGACCTGCCCACATGGCATGAGGAACTGCTCTTTGCCGAAGAACTCAACGAGTCGATGCTGGCCAATGCCTCTGCATACATATATTGGTATATGATAGCCCACTGGTCGTTCATTGGTTCCGGTGACGCTACGGTGCAGCCGGGCAATGACAAGGGTAAGCTCCTGCGCCGCGGCCTCATAATGTCACATTTCGCGAAGCATCTTCCGGGTGCCACACGACTCGGCTATTCTTCGTCAGCGGCCGAACGCACCAATGCACCGGTGGAGTTCTCCTCGTACATCAAGGGTGACTCACTCATCGTGATGGCCATAGACACCCTGCCGCGCGACTATAATCTGAAGATGAAGCTGCCCTATAAGGTGAAAGGCGGCAAACGCATACAGAGCACTGAAGACGCTGTGGTGGCCGAGGCCACGCTTGACATCAGTGAGCCGACGGACGAACTTACGTTCCGTTTCCCGGGACGCAGTCTTTCCACTTACATCTTCACCATCGACAACGGAACCGATGCCATCAGCACAGTGGAGACCGAAGAACAGAAGGTGCGTGAGGACAACGCATGGTACAACATGAAAGGCCAGCGTGTAGACAATCCGAAAAACGGAGTGTTCATACATCGTGGAAAGAAAGTATTAAGATAGAATAAGTGTTTAGTAATTTCATATACAAATTGTTAGTTAGTTTTATGTAGTCAGTTTGATATGGACGGATGCTTCCTGTCGTGCAGACATGTTGCCATTCCTGAATCACACAGATTAGATATGCCGGAAGGTGAAGATTAAAATTCAAGCGAAGTATGTAGGTGAGTGGAGTCCCCAGACCGTGGTTTCGGTCTGGCGGGCTTCATTTCTTTTTGTCATCAGGCTTGTTACACATCCCAATTACGCCTTTGTTAAACTGCCACGCATACCGGTTAAACGGCGTATACGGTCATGATGAAACAAATATAAAACTAACTTAGACATATTATAAAGTTGTTTCGATGGAAAGACACTACTTTTGTCACGCTTATGAACAAACGTAACCAAAACTCTTTAACTGATTAACTTTATGATAAAACTGCTACAAGTAAAAAAGGTATTTTGGGCCATGATGCTGGCGGCGGTGCCCGTCGGTGTGTCGGCCGATGACATCAGCGTGGGCGGTACCACACGCAGCTATTTGAAATATGTGCCTGCCGATTTGGGTGAAAACCGTCCGTTGCTCATCTCCTGCCATGGCATGAATCAGGATGCCGCCTATCAGAGCGGCATGCTGCAGATAGAGAGCGTGGCCGACACGGCCAAGTTTGTCACAGTGTTTCCGCAGGGAGTCAACAAGGCGTGGGACATCTCCGGCAATAGCGATGTAGAATTTGTCAAGGCCATCATCGACAAGATGGTTTCCGACTACAAGATAGACCGCAACCGTGTCTATCTTTCCGGCTTCTCCATGGGTGGCATGTTCACGTATCACTGCATGAATCTGATTGCCGACAAGATAGCGGCCTTCGCCCCCATCAGCGGCTATCCCATGGGCGGAATGGAGTTCACCAGTTCACGTCCCGTACCCATCATCCACACTCATGGCACCGGCGACGATGTGGTGCCCTTTAACCGTGTGCAGGGTTTCATCGACGGCTGGGTGGCCCGCAACCATTGTTCCGCCACGCCCCGCGTGACGCACAACTATCGCGGTGCGCCCCACATCACACGCCATGTCTATGGCTCGGGTGACGACGGCACAGAGGTTGTGCTGATGGAGCTTGCCGACAAGGGACATTGGATATCCAACGACTACGGTGTGCTTACAGGCGATGAGATATGGCGTTTCTGCAGCCGTTTTTCACTCGATATGAAAGTGCCGAGGGTGGCCATTTCCGCTCCCGTGGCCGGAACGTATCTCTACACCATGGGCACGGCAGTCGGTGAGCACAGTGTGCGGATAACGGTCGATGTGACATCAGACAACAGCGACATAGCCAAAGTTTCATTCTACGGCGACGGCAAACTGATAGGTGAGGTCACAGAAAAGCCTTACGAAATGGTGTGGACAAAAACATTCTCCAAAGGGCAGCACAGTCTGAAGGTGGTTGCCACCGATGTTGACGGCGGTTCGGCCACTTCCACGGCTTCACTCACGTCGATGGTGAAGGTAGGGCAGATGAATCTTTCTGCCGATTTCATTGCAGGCGGCGTGCCTGCTGGATGGGTTACATCCGACGGCAACGAGAGCAGGGTGGGCCGTAAGACCGGTTTCGTGTCCGGCTGCCGTGTGCTTGAGATGACGGGCAGTCCGCGCGATTTCGACCTCAGCCTGTATGTCCGTAACAAGACAGGGCAGACAGATGCCGGCAGTGCCGTGTATGGCGGTGGGGAGTCGGCGGTGCGGATGTTGCTCACCCCGGCCTATTATTCGCTTGACTATACCGTGTGCAACTGGAACATGCCAGCAGCCGGCCCGGTGACGGTGCGTGTGACCAATGTCTCTACAGGCGAGGTGCTGGCAACCGAAACGGTGACGCCATCGTGTAATATCGGCAATTCGGCCTCAAACGCTTTCAGTGGGGCTTCTGTGCGCACGCTATCCTTTACAGTGGCAGCCGCCACGCCTGTGAGCATAGGGTTTTATACGGCCGATGCGCCCTGGGCCGATGCGGTGATGGCCGACATCAGGCTTAACCGCACCGATGCCTCCGGCGTACATGAAGTGGAAGCCGGCGTGTCAGGCGACAACGGCGATGCCGGCGTGCGCCCGATTGAACGGTACGACCTTGGCGGCCGGCCCGTCAAAGGCAGTTCGCGGGGCTTGATTATCGAGAAGAGAACAGGAAAAGACGGAAAAATAAAAACAATAAAGAGATTATGAGAAAGACTTACATCTTGATTCTGGCTTTGGCGATGGCCATGACAGCCTTTGCCCAGCCGGAAGGCATGCGTCCGCTCCACGTCGAAGGCAACCAACTGGTTGATGACGGGGGGCAGGTGCACGTGCTGCATGGAGTGATGGACACACCGAGTCCTTATTTCAACAATTACCGGTGGGGAAATGCCTGCAACACATCTACGGTGGCGGCTTGCCGTGAATACTTTACCAAGTTGTTCACAGCCATCACCGACAACAGTCAGGCAGCTTACTGCAACCTTTTCCGCCTGCACCTCGACCCCTGCTGGACCAACGACCCCAATCTGCCGAGTGACGGCAAGGAGAGTGGCGAGGCTGACATTTCGCGCTTCAGCGAGACACGTCTCACCACGCTCATGTCGACACTCTATTTCCCCATTGCCCGTTCGGCCATAGGCAAAGGGCTGTATGTCATCATGCGTCCGCCGGGAGTATGCCCGCAGAACCTGAAGGTGGGTGACTACTATCAGGACTATCTTATAAAGGTATGGGACATTGTCACGAAGAACACCAACGTGCGTAAGGACAGCTATTCCGGTTATCTGAGCATCGAACTGGCCAACGAACCCGTCAATGTCACCAACGCCGACGGCACTGTCACCGACAACACCCTGCGCGACTATTTCCAGCCGGTGGTGGACAAGATTCGTGCAAACGGTTTCAAGGGCATCATTTGGGTGCCGGGAAGCGGGTGGCAGAGCAATTACAGGTCGTATGCCAAAGTGCCCGTGACCGATCCGCTCGACAACTTCGGCTATGCCGTCCACGACTATCCCGGATGGTACAGCAGCAGCGACGACAACCCCAACTACCAGTATGTCTGTGCCAAGTTTAAGGAAAGCGTGCCTGTGGTGATGGACAGGCCGATAGTCATCACCGAGGTGGACTGGAGTCCGGAGGTGGAAGGCAAGGGCCACTACAACGAGCATGGCGACTGGGTGCCGGGCAACATGGGAACATGGGCCACGGCCACCACATCATCGTGGGGGCGCGGCTTTAAGGCCATGAAGGATTACTTCGGCAACATATCCATGACACTTTCCGGCACGGCGTGTTATATAGACATTGACACATATATAAATGAGGGCAGGGTGGTGCCCGCTTTCAATGGCGACGGAGAGGCTTGCGCACAGGCTTGTTTCGACTGGTATGCCGATTATGCCTCACACCAGCCGATAGTACAGGACGGGCTGAAAGAGCTGGCATCGCCCGTAGAGACACTTGTCATGGCTCCCGGGGAGAAGGCCAAGCTTACGGTGGAGTTCGTCTGCAACAACGGCAGCCGTTGGGATGTGGCCTTGATTTGCCGCAATGCGGTGATGAACACCAATATTGCCAAAATCAGTGGCGACAGCATCACTGCACTGAAGGAGGGCAAGACGGAACTGCGCTTTTCCATTACCGACAAGAACGGTACGACAAAGATGCTGAAACTGCCGTTGGTGGTGATGTCATCGGATGCTGTCGATGCTGTCTTTGAAGGCTCGCAGCCGGTGGTATCGGTGTCTGAATTTGGTGTCGACGGCAGAAAATGCACGTCTTCCAGACCGGGATTAACAATAAGAATAGAAAAAAAGGCCGACGGAACGTGCCGGATTATCAAAAAATATAGTAAATTTGCCAAAGAATAGCAAGTTTACCTAATGAGACGAACTGTATTAACAATAATATCAGTGATTCTACTCGGTCTTCCCGCTTCTGTAACGGGAAAGACCGGGTCTTTTTTCACATCGGTCACCGACCAGCTTACAAGCAGTATGATTCAGAGTGTGCTGCAGGACAGCCGCGGACAGATGTGGATAGCCACAGAGTTCGGACTGAACAAGTTCGACGGATATCTTTTCACATCCTATTTTAATAATCTTGATGACAAAGGTTCGCTTTGTTTCAACTCCTCCACAGCCCTGTTCAACGACAGTGAGGGGCATCTGTGGGTGGGCACGGTGAAAGGTCTCGACCGCTATGACCCTGCCACAGACAGCTTCATCCATTATCCTGCGGAAGCCGATCAGCAACCGCGTGTGAACTGCATAATGCAGTTGCATGACGGACGTTTGCTTGTGGGTACGGCGGGTTACGGACTGATGGTTGTTGACCACGAGGAACATAAGCTCAAACCTATGCCCGCCGGTATGACGATAAACGAAGAAGAGGGCTATTGGGTACGGATGACGGAAGACAGTCATGGCAATTTGTGGAAGAGCGGTATCGGCAAGGTGGTGACGGTGAAGAATCTGAAAACAGATTCGAAGCCGCGCGTACTGGTGTCGTCGAAAGGTATAGTGATGGATTTTGTCGAGCGTGACGGTGAAATGTACGTTATCTGTCAGCGTGGCATAATGACATACAGAAACGGCACGCTTGCAGACGCCGGCATCGACATGTCTGAAATCGGAAATCACGAACTGTTGCTCACCGACGGCTTTCTTGACAGTAACGGCAATATATACATCGGCACGCGCGGCAACGGACTTTTCCGCATAAGGCCGGGAAGCAGGCGGTTGGAACGTGTAGTTTTCAGATCGCAGCAGATAGATTTTGACAAGGCGAAAATAGTAAGTATCACCGAGGATAACAATCATAACCTGTGGGTGGGATGCCAGTCGAAGGGTCTGGTGGTCATACCTGCCCAGCAACCACAGTTCGAGTCGTTCAGTTTTGCCATGCAAAACCGCCGTTTCGGTACCTCTGTATCGTCTGTATGCGAGGGTGATGACGGTATTGTGTGGTGTACGGTACAGGGAAACGGTGTGTTCGGATTTGATGCCGAAGGCACCGTAGTGGCCAACCCGAAATGTCCGCCTGATGTCGAATTCATTTATCGTGACCACAACCGTAACTATTGGCTTGGCACTGATGACGCTCTCTACCGGTATAATCCCCTTACGGGCAGCTCCGAGTCTGTCTTTACTTACGATTGTGACCGCATGAATGATATGACCGTGGACAAGTTTGGTAATGTATATGTGAGTACATTTGCCGAGGGATTTTGCATCCGTCATGCGTCAACAGGCCGGTGGACTAATTATAATTTTTCCAAGCGTGACCCCAAGAAAGGCTATATCGGCAACAACTGGGTGATGAGCCTGATGCCCGACAGCCGCGGCTACGTGTGGATAGCCACATCGTCGGGCGTGTCGGTTTACGACCCCAGCACCGACAGTTTCCACTCACAGGGATGGCACAAACTGCTCAACGGCGTGATGTGCCTGTCGCTGTGTGAAACACGTGACGGCGATATACTTATAGGCACCAACTATGGCCTTTATCAATACGACCGTAAGACTAAAAAGGTTGAATTGTTTAAGGGAGGCGAACTGCTGGAGGGAAAGTCCGTGGCATATATCGTGCAGGACAACAGCGGCGACATTTGGTGTGCCACCTCGTTCGGTATATGGCAGTGGAAGGCGGACAAGCGGAAGTTTATTAGTTATGTGAGCGGTAACGGACTCATGCAGAAGGAGTATGTCAACTGCGTGGGACTGCATACGGATTCCGACAAGATTTATTTTGCCACAAACAATGGCATTACCGCTTTCCGGCCTTCGGAAGTGGTTAATATCGCTTCTCGTGTCGATTCGCTGCGGCTTACGGCTTTTTTGCTTGGCAGTGTGCCGGTGAATACCACGACACTGTCAAACGGGTCGAGGGTGACCGACACCGAAGTGATGTTTTCGCGTCATTTCACCATCTCGTATATGGACAACACATTCTCGATGTGTTTTTCGCAGCTCAATATCTGCAATTCTGAGAATATCGTCCTCGAATACCGTTTTAACGGCAGTAATGTGTGGACACGCAACCGCGAGGGTAACAACACCATCACATTCAACCATCTGCAGCCGGGATATTACACCATTGAAGTGCGGGCGCTGTCGTACGGGGCGTATTCGCCAGTCACGAAGTTTACGGTGACGGTGCTTGCCCCGTGGTATCAGTCGACGGTTGCCATCATGCTGTATATTCTGGCTGCGCTTTTGCTGGCCTGTTATGTGTTTATGACCTATGCCCGGCGCAGGCGCGAACAGCTTGATGAGGAGAAGATGAAGTTCCTCATCAATGCCACCCACGACATCCGCTCGCCTCTTACGCTCATTCTCAGTCCGTTGCGTAAGCTGCAGAAGTGTCAGTTGGGTGACGAGGTTCAAACGGAGCTGACCACCATCGAACGTAATGTTCAGCGTATTCTGACACTTGTAAACCAGATACTTGACGTGCGGAAGATAGACAAGCATCAGATGCATCTGAAGTGCAGGGAAACGGATATGGTGAAGTTTGTCAGCGGCGTATTCAAGATGTATGAATATATGGCCAAAGAACGCGGCATCACGTATCACTTCAACCACCGCATGGAGCATCTGCCGGTATGGTTGGACACCGTCAATTTCGACAAGGTGGTGTCAAACCTGCTTTCCAATGCCTTCAAGTATACATCCGATGGCGGAAAGATAGAGGTCAACGTCATCGACGGTGACGGCAAGTGGGCCGTTGTTGAGGTTGTAGACAATGGTGTCGGTCTCGGTGCCGATGGTGGAAAACGTATTTTCGATCGCTTTTATCAGGGGGAGAATACCCGTCGCGAAGGTGTGGTGGGCACCGGTATCGGTCTCAACCTTTGCAAGATGGTGGTTGACATGCACCACGGTGTCATCACAGCCGAGAACAGAAAAGACACCAAAGGCAGCATATTCACTGTGAAAATTCCTCTTGGAACGGCTCATCTGTCGGCCGAGGAGATGGAATCGGTGCCGGTTAAGCCGGCAAGAAAGCCTGCCGGTGACAAGGCATTGCCGCTGAAAACCACATGGCGTGTGCTTGTGGTGGATGACGATGAGGAGATAGGCCAGTATGTCAGTTCGGAGTTGTCACGCTTCTATCGTTTCGGTATATGCCGCAACGGGCGTGATGCCATCAAGGAGTTGCTGTCTAATCCCTACGATGTGGTGGTGAGCGACGTGATGATGCCTGAGATGGACGGGTTCTCACTGTTGCGTCTCATCAAGACAAATGTCAACCTCAATCACATCCCGGTTATCATGCTCACGTCAAAGAGTGAGGTTGGCAACCGTCTGGAGGGGCTCGAGAAAGGTGCCGACGCATACATGACCAAGCCCTTCGATATAGAGGAGTTGCGCGGCACTATAGACAACCTCATGGCCAAGGCCCTGTTGCTGAAGGGCAAGTATTCCGGAATGCAGCAGCAAAAGGACAAGGTTCAGGATGTGGCTGTGAAGGGCAACGATGAGGCTCTCATGGACAGGATAATGAAGGTTATCAACAAGAACATGGGCAACAGCGACTTCAACGTGGACATGCTGTCTGAGGAGGTGGGCATCTCCAGGGCGCAGCTGCACCGCAAGATGAAAGAGCTTACGGGCATACCGGCCAGTGAGTTCCTCCGCAATCTCCGTTTGGAGCAGGCTGCCCGTCTGCTGAAGGAGCGGCGTATAAATGTAACTCAGGTGGCTTATGCCGTCGGATTCAGCAATCTGGCCCATTTCTCCACCGTATTCCGCAAGCATTTCGGCATGTCGCCTACGGAATATACCGAACGCAATGCGGAAGAGAATTAATAATTGAAAGTTGAGAATTGATAATTATGATTACCCATTGTTGATGGCGGATGGATATTCATTTACAAGTAAATCATCAATACTGGCTTATCCATAAAATAAAGCAAATCATAATTATCAATTCTCAACTTTCAATTATCAATTCTCATGTCATGATACAAACAGAAATGTATGTGTGACCTATTGAAAAGCGGTAGTGGCAGAGATTTTATATCTTTGCCACATTATGACAAAGAAGGTTTTATTATTCATAGCATTTATTTTCGGCATGTCTTCGGTACGTGCCGAAGACGGTAGCCTGCTGTGGCTGCGTTGGGCTGCGTCAGGCAGGGTGAAGACAGAAGTTAAGGGCGGCAAAACAGATGCGACTGGTAAGGCGGTGGTGGCGGTGGCCCGCAAGGAGCTGGCTACCGGATACCGCGGCAGGTCGGCAACGCTGCGCATAGACAAGACCATGCCCGATGATGACGGATTTGCCATTGCCGAACACGGTGGCCGGCTTGTTGTCACCGCCCGCCGGACTGCCGGACTGGTCTATGGGGCATACGAGGTTCTGCGCCGTCAGACATTGGGTATGCCGCTGAACGTAGAGAGCCATCCACGTTTCTCCATCCGTATGCTCAATCATTGGGACAATCTCGACGGGAGCATCGAGCGCGGATATGCCGGAAAGAGTGTATGGAAGTGGGAACAGATGGTCAACACCGCCACCACCGACCGCCGCCGGCTTCCTGCCTCTCAGGCTGCGCTGATGGACCGCATCGTGCAGTATGCGCGTGCCAATGCGTCGGTGGGCATCAACGCCACCGTGCTGAACAATGTAAACGCATCGCCGCAGATGCTTGCACCGGAATATATAGATAAGGTGAAATGGATGGCAGACGTGTTGCGTCCGTACAACATCCGTGTATATCTGTCGGTAAACTTTGCCACACCTATGAAACTTGGCGGTTTGCCTACGGCCGATCCGCTCAACCCGCAGGTGGGTGAGTGGTGGAAAAAGAAAGTGGCTGAGATATACCGGCTGATACCCGATTTCGGCGGTTTTCTTGTCAAGGCCAATTCCGAGGGCCAGCCCGGGCCGGGCGATTACGGCCGTTCCCATGCCGACGGTGCCAACATGCTGGCCGTGGCATTGGAGCCTTTCGGGGGCAGGGTGATATGGCGTTCGTTCGTGTATGGTGCCAATCACAAGGGTGAGGACAGGGTGAAGCAGGCCGTGAGCGAGTTTGAGCCTTGCGACGGCAAGTTTGCTGCCAACGTAATACTCCAGTCAAAGAACGGCCCGCTCGATTTCCAGCCCCGTGAACCTTACGCCCCCATCTTCGACCGCATGCAGCGTACTCCGCAGATGGCCGAACTGCAGATTACGCAGGAGTATCTCGGACATTCGTTCCATCTCGTATATCTGGCTCCCATGTGGAAAGAATTTCTTTCGTTCGTTTCTCCCGACCGTCTCAGGGGTATTGCCGGCGTGACCAACATAGGTGACGATGCCAATTGGTGCGGCCATCATTTCGCACAGTCCAACTGGTATGCATTCGGACGCTTGGCTTGGAATCCGGACCTTACATCGGAAGAGATTGCCCGCGAATGGCTGCGGCTTACGTTTTCCCAAGATAATGCTTTTGTAGACGCCATGACGGCTGTAATGATTGGCAACCGTGAGGCATGCGTGAACTATATGATGCCCCTCGGCCTGCACCATATATTCAAGTTCGACCATCATTACGGTCCGGAACCTGACGGGTTCAAGGCCGATTATCCTTTGGAGTGGTGCCCGGTTTATTATCATCAGGCCGACTCTCTCGGTGTGGGCTTCGACCGCACTGCAGCCACCGGAACGGGTGCTACCCGGCAATATCGTGAACCTTATGCCTCGCAGTATGAAGACATTGCCACGTGTCCGGAGGAGTATCTGCTGTGGTTCCACCACGTAGCGTGGAACCATCGCATGAAGAGCGGACTGACCTTGTGGCAGGAACTGTGCCTGCACTACCAGCGTGGTGTGGACGAGGTTGACCGCACGGTGATGACATGGAAGCGCATGCGCCCGTATGTCGACGAAAGGCGGTGGCGTGAAGTTGCCGACCGTCTGGAGCATCAGGCAGAAAACGCCCGTGAGTGGCGGGATGTGTGTCTTGGTTATTTCGAGAGTTTTGCCAAAAGCAACAAATAGGAAACCGGTTACAGTCTATGAAAAGTAATGTATAACAAAAACAAAAATACAAGAATGAGTAAAAGCATGAAAGACAAACTGCCAGCCTTACTTTTCGGCGGTTTGCTTTTGTCCTCACTGTACGGAACACCCTTGCAGGCCAAAGTGGTGCTGCCGAGCCTGTTCCGTTCGGGCATGGTGATGCAGCGCGGTACGCCTGTCCCTGTATGGGGAACGGCAGACAAGGGCGAGACAGTGACCGTCGTGTTCAAGAAGAAAAAGTATGAGACCGTGGCCGGCGACGATGGCAGGTGGCGTGTGGAGCTGCCAGCGCAGAAAGCGGGAGGCCCGTATACCGTCGAAGTGGGCGGCACAGTGCTCTCCGACGTGCTTTTCGGCGATGTATGGCTCTGTTCCGGCCAGTCGAACATGGATGTTGACATAGAGCGTGTATATCCGCGTTATGAGGCGGAGGTGGATTCTTACAGTAATGACGAAATCCGTCTGTTCCGTGTGCAGACCATGACCAACGTGCATGGACACAGTGATGACGTGAAGGCAACGGAGTGGCGCAAGCTGGACAAGAAGAACGCATGGAAATTCTCGGCTGTGGGGTATTTCCTGGCCAGGCGCATGTACGAAAAGACAGGTGTGCCGCAGGGCATCATCTGCAACAGTCTCGGTGGCACGCCGATAGAGGCGTGGATAGAGGCCGACTCGCTGAAGAACGGTTTCATGCACCATTATCTGCGTACCGAACTGTGCAACGATGACGAGATGTTGAAGGCGTATGCCACGGCCAACCAACGGGCCGGCGACAGATGGAACCGTCTGCTTGACGAGAGCGACCCGGGGCTTAAAGGCGGGTGGAACGCTCTGTCTTATGATGACAGCCGGTGGCCGGAGGTGAACCAGTATGCCTCGTTGCTGCCCAATGCAGCCGGCGTGCGCAACTATGTGGGTTCGCTATGGTTGCGTCAGCACATACATGTGGATGCGGCACACGCGGGGAAACCGGCGCGTCTGTTGCTCGGCACATTGTATGATATGGACTATACTTTTGTAAACGGACGTGAGGTGGGCCGCACTTACTATCAGTATCCGCCGCGCCGTTATCAGATACCCGAGGGACTCCTGCGCGAGGGTGACAACGTCATTACGGTGCGTTTTGTCAATAAGAGTGGTGTTCCGCACTTTATAAAGGAGAAACCTTACGAGATTATTTTTGCTCCGGGTGACACGATGAAGCTCGGCGACAGGTGGCATGTGAGTGAGGGTGTGAAGATGCCGTCACCGCTCGGCGGCGGCACAAGTGTACAGAATCTGCCTTCGGTGCTTTACAATGCCATGCTCTACCCTTTGGCTCCTTATCCGCTGTCGGGGGTGGTGTGGTATCAGGGTGAGTCAAACACCGGACATCCGGCCGAATATGCTCCGCTGTTGAGGAAGCTGACGGCCAACTGGCGTCAGGTGTTCGGTCAGCCGCAACTGCCTTTTGCGATAGTGCAGTTGGCCAATTTCATGCGTCCGTCGGACGGTCCGCAGGACAGTCAGTGGGCACGCTTGCGCGATGCCCAGCGTGAGGTGGCTTGTGAAGACGAACGGGCTGATTTGGTGGTGGCCATTGATTTGGGCGAGGCCAACGACATCCATCCGTTGCAGAAGAAAGATGTGGCCGAGCGTGCGGGAATGGTTTTCGACCGTCTTGTCTACGGTAAGAAGGTGGTTCTGAGTCCGAAGACGGTGAAGACCGGTGTCAGCGCCGACGGGCGTGTAACCGTCACTTTCGACCAGCCGCTTGCCGGCGGACCGGTATATGAGTTTGAACTTGCCGGGGCCGACGGACGTTTTGTCAATGCCGATGCCGATGCCGATGGCAACATGGTAGTGGTGAGGTGCGGCGGTGTTACAAATCCTGTGCAGGTGCGCTATGCCTGGAAGGATAATCCGGCAAAAGCCAACTGTTATGGCAGGAACGGGCTGCCTGCAACGCCGTTTTCTGTGTATATAAACAAATAAACAAACCTGTGAGACAAAATAAAAAGCGACAAAAACAGAGAAATGGTATCTTTGCCGCAGAAAATTTTCAAACAACTTATATTAATGTAAAACCTAAAATTATCGGATTATGAAGAAAAACTTCTTATTGACGATGGGTCTGCTTTTCGGAAGCGCTGCGCTTGCACAGGCACAAAGTGTACTGTTGAGCGAGGGCTTTGAAAGCGAAATGACCAAACAGCCTACAGAGTTGGGTTATTATGAGTTCATCAACACTCAGGAGGGCGATGAACGTAACCTGACCGACGAAAAGGCATGGAGTGGAGACAAGTCGTTGCATTTCTACAACGATGCTGCTTTCGAGTGCAAGAATGAGACATGGCAGCGTGCCATCAAGTTCCGTAATCTTCCGCTGAAGGAAAACACACCTTATCGTGTGTCGTTCTATCTCACGGGTACCAATCAGTATTCGCTTGACGGTACGACATTTGAGAAGACAAAGGCACGTGTGGCCCTGATGCAGGGTGAAGAGAATGCCGACCTGCCCCTGCTTACGGCTGACAGTACGAAGATGACTTATGACCTGTCTTACTTCCAGGAGGATGACAAGGGTTTCCGCAAGTACACCATGATGTTCTTCTATGCCAACCAGGCCATCCAGCAGGAGTATTACAAGAATCATCCGGGAAACGCCGCTGACGAACTGGCCCAGAAATTCTTCCTTACGCTCAATGTGTTCAATCCCGGAGACTTCTGGATTGACGATGTGAAGATTGAAGAAGGTGTAGAGATTGAAGGCATCAGCTTCAACTGCGACGTGCTGAAGGTAAACTTCGGTTATAAGGTTAACGTGGCTTCGCTCGTACCCGAGGGTAAGGAGCGTCTGCTGTTGCCGTCTGATTGTGTGACCGTAGGTCTGAACGACGGAAAACAGTATGGCATACTCAGTGTCGAGGCATGGAAAGACGGCAGTCTCTACATCTTCCTTGACGGCGACTATCCCGAAGAGACCGATGCCGACAAGCTGGTTGTAACGTTCAAGAACCCGACCGACGAGGCTTGCCGCATCAAGTATACAGACGCGCTGCGTCCTTATTCTTTCGATGAAGACACATCTGTAAAGGACTTCACGGAGAAAGGTGCAACATACGACAGCGATATCTCGGAGGTTTATTCTTATGCCTTCAAGATTCCTACTCTTGTAAGTGCTGTTCCCGAAGACGGTTCTTTCGACCTGCCGCTTAACACAGGCGAGTTCACATTTACTTTCGACAAGAATGTGAATACAGAGAAGGTTACAGCGGTACTTGCCGATGCCAACGGTAAGGAGGAGGCTCTTACGGTAGCTACCACCGGTATGGCAGAGGTGGTTAAGTTCACACGCAGCGGTGACTTGGTGGCCGGCGAGTACAAGCTTACCATCAGTAATGTAGAGCCGGAGGTTGAGCCTTACGACGAACCGGGTGAATACTCCATAACGCTGAACTTCGGCATGGGCTCTTCCGACCCCAACGATGTCGTTACAGTGCTTTATACCGACAGCTTCTCCGTGATAGGTGCAAACAAGGTGCCCGAAGGATGGACGATTGTAAAGGAAGGTAATGAAGTTGTTCCTGCCGGTGATGCTTGGGGTGGCCCGCGTATCTTTGACGGATTCTCCGGCGATTTCACACACGCTCTGTATTATCGTACAGGTTATGCCGAGTATGGCGGTGTTGAAGGAGACGAAGTGCATAAGTTGGAACTCACGGCCGGTAAGAAGTATCAGGTAAGTTTCAACGCCGTGGCATGGAAGGGCAGCCCTTACGGACGTCTCGATGTTTATGATGCTGCAGGAACTGTTGCTGCAACGTTTAATTTCCAGAGTGTAACCAATCCTATTGGTGAAGGTGGAAAGGGTAATGTGACAGTTGGCGGACAGTCGTTTACATTCACTGCTCCTGCCGATGGCAGCTACAAATTGCGTTGGTCTACACTGACAGGCGAAGGTGGTGAAGTGGCTACCGAAGGATGGTTTGAGGCTCTTCTTGGTAACGTGAAACTCCAGTACATACCCAACACTGCCGGTGCTTCCTACAAGCAGGCTTTGGCCGAGGCTCTCGAGACTGCCAAGAGCGCGCTGACAAACAACTCCGGCTCTCGTTTCGCCGGCACAGCTTACGATGCTCTTGATGCAACTATCAAGAAGTACGAGGGACAGGCATACACAGCTCCGTCTGCATACAATGCAGCCGTGGCCGAGCTGAACGCCGCTACGCTTGCCATGAACAACCACCGTTCGCTCTGCGACACTTACGACCCGATGCCTGCATTGGCTTGGGAGCAGGTGAAGAAGTTTGCTGACAGCAAGTTCAACACTACCGACTATTACAAAGCTTTGGAGGCAACTACGAACAAGTATGTTTTGGAGACAGCGATAGACGAAATCGATCTCATCACCGAAACTGTATCCAAGATAGACACCCTGATGACTGACGCCGAGCTTGAGGCTGCCATTGCCGAGCTTGACAAGAACACTGCCATTGTTAAGAACATGTGTACCACTCTGGCTGTTGAGGCCAACGGTATGCACAAGCGTTCTGAAGTGGGTACAACCGGTGTTGCCGCTCTGACAGCACGTCTCGTTAAGGGTGCCGACGCTCTGACACGTCTCAACACCTTGACAGGAAAAGAGGAATACACGGAGTACATTGAAAAGGCAAACAACGCACTGACCGATGATGACGCACTGGCTGAGGAGTTGAAGTATCTTGTGTGGAATAAGATCAACACGACACTGGCAGATCCCGAGAACACTCTCTTTATGGACAGAGTGGATGAGGTTACTTTGGATACATATAAAGACTCTATCGATATGACCGTGTTCGTAAAGAACCCGAACTTCTATATCACAACTCCTACAGCCCAAGACGTTACCAACGAAACGGCTCACGGTTGGAATGTGAAGTATGTTGATGGTTGGAGCGGTGGCTTCGCATGGTCTACAGGTTGGAGCTGGCTCGTAAACGAGAAGTGCCCCGTGGCTGACGGTATGCTGACAAACTACAACTGTTCTTTCACTGCAACACAGGAGGTTACCGGTCTGCCTAACGGTATTTACAGCATCAAGTTCGCTTACGGTGAGCGTGAGAACTATAAGCCCGGCGAGCAGACAGACACTATCAGCTATGCCTATATCAAGGTGGGTGAGGATTCCATCGCACATAACGCTCCGCATGTGGGACAGACATTCCCGTATTGCGAATCAGCTTCGCAGACAGTGTTCTTCGGCAATGTAAAGGTTACCGATGGTAAGGTTCTGCTCGGTGTATATGGTGACACACAGACTCACATGTTCCTGAACGAGGTTGTAATAACGATGGTTAACGAGGATTCTGATTTCAACTATGCTAACGGCATTAAGGACATAGAGAACCAGACAGATGCACAGCCTGTGAAGACTGAGTACTTCGACCTCAACGGACGTAAGAGAACTGACGCTCTGAACGGTCTCACCATCATGAAGCAGACGTTCGGTGACGGTACCGTAAAGGTTAAGAAGGTTTTGAAATAAAGCAATGAGAAAGTTCTGATATTCGAACGTTTCATTTTTGATGATAGGCGGAGGTTATGTCGTTTGAGGCATGGCCTCCGCTTTTTAGTTGCCAAATTGTCATTTGATACATATTTGAAAGTTTAGGAAACCTTGTGAAAAGCAGTGTATATGGGCGTTTTATTTAAAATGATTAACTTTGCTGTCGTAAACCAAAAACAATTTATAACAGATGACGATTATGTTAGAAAGAAGATTTATCTCTATTGTGCTTGTGTTAGCCGCAGGTCTGATACAGGCTTTTGCGGGTGCCGCCAAGCATGACGGTCCGGCTTTGCGCCGCCCCATTTCACCGTCAAGTCCGGCATGGATAATACATATTGATGTGTGGAACTCTGCCGACCCGCAAAAGATAATAGATTTGGTGCCAGAGGACATCAGGCCTTACGTTATATTCAATATCTCAACATCGGCCACCGATGCCACTTCGCATGACGGTCCGGCCGTTTATGACTCGTGGATGAAAGTGTGCGCGCAGAACCGTGTGTGGACAATGATACAGTGCTCCAGCGGCGCACACAACCGTATGCCCGACAACGATGTGACGGCCTACAGGAAATATTTTGAGGAGTATCCCAATTTTCTCGGCTATAATTTTGCCGAGCAGTTTTGGGATTTCGGTGCCGAGAAAGATGATGGCAGCGGTGAAAAGTGGCCCACATTTCCGGAGCGTCTGCAACTGTTTGCCGATCTTATGCCAATATGTCACGAGTTTGGCGGTTATCTGACGGTGAGCTTCACTCAGGCTTATTATTCGGCCGATATGATGCCCATCGCCTTCATGAAGCGTAACGAGCAGATGCGGAAATTTCTTACGGCAGATCCGGAACATTTCATATGTTGTGAGAAGTATACGATGAAGAACGGCTTTTTTGACATTGAGAGTAATTGTCTCGGTGCCTATCTCGGAGGCTATGCCGGACAGTATGGCATACGTTTCGATGCCTGCGGATGGGTGGATGGTGACAACGGGTCGCACTTTGTGAAGGCTGCGGGAGCCATACCCATTATGGAGCATGTGATGCTGACGGGGCAGACGGTGATTGACGGCCCGGAGACGATACCGGTGGAGGTGTCGCACGAATTGCCGGCTTTGGTCAGCAGCGGAGGGTATACTGCTCGTCAGTGGGGGTGGTTCCCTCATTTTGTCAATATCAATATAGACGGATTCAGGAAGATTCTTGACGGTACGGTACGTATAATGACACGCCGCGAGGTGATAGACCGCACCAAGATATGCGTGCTCAACAACATTCCCGTAACAACAACTGACGATCCGGCCCATAATCCTTATCTTACTCCCGAAAGACTTTTTGACGGGCTTTACCGTCAGGATTGCGACCAGGGTGGAAAGAAATGGCGCAACCATTGGCTTGAAAACCAGTGGTGGCTGAAGAAGACGGGCCGTTATCCCGCCATCCCCCAGGTGTATACGCTCATAGACGATGATGCCCGTACGATGCAAATTGTGCATAAGTCGAAGTACAACGAGCGTTGGGGGAATGTGGACACGAAAGTGAAGGAACTCAACGAACTGTTTCAGGAGGAATACACCGGTGACATATATGCCGGACGTCATGAGAACGGTTGGGTGACGTACAATCCATATCAATATGACGAGACGGTGGGAGATGCCGTAACGGAGGACGGGCAGACATGGCGGCCCCGTTCTTATGCGCCCACTGTGCGCCGTGCCTGTGGTGTGATACCGTTCAAGTACAACACCTGCGACAGTATTGCTTTGAGCTATGCTCCTTACGGGATGGGTGTCATGCGCGAATACGCCGACAACATAACCCTTTATCTCACCAACTACCGCAATGACAAGGTAAACGAATACACTTACACCGAACATGAGAATGTGGCTGACACCATACGTGTATATGGTGCGGTGGCGGAGCCAGTGGTAGAGTGGAAGGACCGTGGCGAGCATCGCAAGAGTACCGTGAAGACAACGTGGGAGGATGGCGTTCTGACAGTAGAAGTGCTTCACAACGGGCCGCTTGACATGACCATACGCTGTGCCGGAACTGCAACCGGCCGCCTGACAGACTATACGCCTGCCGTCATAGAGAAGCCGGAACAGCCGGAATCATATACGGGGCAGTTGCAGTATGAGGCGGAACATTTTGCATATAAGGATATTGCCACATGCCACAACAATGGGTATTGGACAGGACAGCGCGGCTATTGCGGATTGGGGTTTGTCAATTTCGGTACAAAGTCTACTGCTGCCATAACCTATTCTGCCAAGATTGAGACTGCCGGCAAATACCGCGTGACGTTGCGTTATAAGTCGACGTCGCCCAATAAGAACATACTTTATGTGAAGGTTGGTGCCAAACGAATGTCACTCACTCTTGACAAGGAGACGGATGACTGGACAGAATCGTCGTTGGATATGGACGTTAAAGCCGGTACAGTGCCAATTCTTATCCAGCGCAGCACGAGTTCGTCCCTTGACGAAGTGTTGATAGATTGTGTGAAACTGGATTTAATAGAGGTCAATTCCATAGAGAATATGGCTGCCGACGGGATTGCTCCCCGAGTTGTCAAGACAGAGTATTATGATGTTGCCGGCCATAGGTTGGAGCGTCCGGGCACAGGGTTGACCATCGTCAGAAAGCATTATGCTGACGGAACGGTGAGAACAGACAAGACAATAATGTAATATTTTTAATATCAGTATACTATAATGAAAAGGTATTTTCTATCAGCGTTGCTCATGCTGTGGTGTGTGTGCACGCAGGCAACCACGGTGACCAATCCCATGCTGTGGGCCGATGTGCCCGATCCTGATGTGATTCGTGTGGGCAATTATTATTATATGGTGAGCACGACTATGCACCTGATGCCTGGCGCTCCGGTAATGCGCTCAGCCGATTTGGCCCATTGGGAGACGGTAAGCTATCTGTTCGACCGGCTGACCGACTCGCCCAAGTATGACATGAACGAAGGTACGGTGTATGGCCGCGGGCAGTGGGCCACTTCCCTGAAATATCATGACGGCATGTTTTATGCCTTGTTCGCTCCCAATGACAATCCCGGCGGCGACACATATATATACAAGACGGCCGACCCGACGGGGAAGTGGACGTTGCACTCACGGATGAAACACTTCCATGACGCATCGCTCTTTTTCGATGATGACGGGCGGGTGTATGTGTTCAGCGGCACGGGACGTTTGCAGGAATTGAACAGAGAACTTACCGGACTGCAACCGGGTGGCGTGGACATGACCGTGGTGCGTAATGACGAAGAAGACAACGGACTGCTTGAGGGCAGCCGCGTTGTCAAGCACAACGGAAAATACTATCTGCTGATGATTTCGTGGCCGCGTGGAGGCAAGCGCAGACAGTTGTGTTACCGTGCCGACAAGATAACCGGTCCTTATGAGAAGAAAAAGATATTGGAGGACAATTTCGCCGGATTCCCTTATGTTGGGCAGGGAACCATTGTAGATGGGGCCGACGGCAAGTGGTATGGTGTCATTTTCCAGGATCGCGGGGCTGTGGGGCGTGTGCTCACGCTGATGCCTTGCCGATGGGAAGACGGTTGGCCAATGTTGGGCAATGCCGAAGGAAAGATACCGTTGGTGATGCCGGCGGCGGCCACGTCTGGATCGGTGCCGGCCTCGCAGACTGCATCTTTGGTTTTCAGCGACCGGTTTGATTCTGACAGGCTGGGCATGCACTGGCAGTGGAATCACAATCCGGTGGACGCGGCATGGTCGCTTACAGAGCGTCACGGATTTCTGAGATTAAAAACGAGTAGGGTGGCGGGTAACATTTATGCTGCCCCCAACACCATAAGCCAGCGTATGGAGGGACCGCGGTGCACGGCAACCGTTACGATGGATATAAAGAATATGAAAGACGGCGACCGTGCCGGTTTTGCCGCCTTCAACGGTCATTCGGGGCTGCTCACCATAGGGCGTGACGGCAAGAAGACATGGATTGCGATGTCAACGGCTGTGGTTGACCTTGACAACAAAACAAAAGCCATCACCGGTGTGACGGAGAAGGAACTGCAGCGTACGGACAACATAAAATCAGGGAAAATGTGGTTGCGCATCGACGCCGATTTCAATCTGCATAAAGATATTGCCACTTTCTATTACAGTACCGACGGCAAGCGTTGGAAGGAGATAGGACAGCCGTTCAAGATGCAGTTCGACTATCGCCGGTTGTTCATGGGTACACGTTATGCCATATTCAACTATGCCACAAAAAAGGCCGGAGGATATGTTGATGTTGATGATTTTACATACCATTGCGATGACAAGGACAATGGAGTGAAATAGAAAAAATGTAGTTTTGCTTTTAATGTTATTATGAGGAAAAGAATGTTTTTCGTCCATCTGGCATTGCTTGCGTGTTCAGCCGGTGTATCCCAGTCGCGTCTCTATCCCCGGCTTTTCGATTTGACGGACGTGGAATTGACTGACGGTGCTTTCAAAAGAGCCATGATGCTCAACGATTCGGTATTGCTTGCATATGATGCCGGACGGCTGATGCAGCCGTTTGAGCATCAGGCGGGCATAGAAGAGAGTGGGGCTGCGTTTCGTAACTGGACAGGGTTGGACGGTCATGTGGGCGGCCACTATATTACGGCTTTGGCTGTCAGTTATGCTTCATGCCGGGACGAGGCCGTAAAGCGGCAGTTGGGTGAACGGCTCGATTGGTGTCTCGGTCGGTTGAAGGCGGTGCAGGACAAGTGGAATGTTGATGCTGACAATCGTATGCACGGATATATAGGCGGTGTGCCCGGATCGCGGGAGTTTTTCACACGTTATGCTTCGGGTGAGGTTGATGTGGTCTGGAAATGGTGGGTGCCGTTTTACAATGTGCATAAGATTTTTGCCGGCTTGCGTGATGCGTGGCTCTATGCGGGGCGCGAAGATGCCCGCGAGATGTTCATCGGTCTGTGTGACTGGGGTGTCAATATCATCGGCGGTTTGACGGACGAACAGATAGAGGCGTCGCTCAATCAGGAATATGGCGGCATGAACGAGGTTTTTGCCGATGCCTATCAGATGACGGGTGACATGAAATATCTTGAAGCGGCACGTAAGTTCTCGCACAAATGGCTGCTCAACGGTATGGCCGCCCATAATGCTTCAACACTCGACAACAGGCATGCCAACACGCAGGTGCCCAAGGTGGTGGGTTTTGAACGTGTTTACCAGCAGGACCACGTATCGGAATACGGTGAGGCCGCCCGTTTCTTCTGGAGTGATGTTGTGGGGGAACGAACCATTGCCGTTGGCGGTAACTCTATCAACGAATGGTTTCCGACCAAGAAGAAATATGCTGACTTCATCACCAGTATCGAGGGTGTGGAGTCATGCAACAGTTACAACATGCTGAAACTGTCGGAGGACTTGTTTCTGAGCGATGGTGACAGCCGTTATGTCGATTTTTACGAAGGCACTCTGTTCAATCATATTCTTTCCACACAGCATCCCCGTACGGGCGGTTATGTCTACTTTACACCGGCCCGCCCGCAACATTACCGTGTCTACTCACAAGTGAATGAGGCCATGTGGTGTTGTGTGGGCAGCGGTATGGAGAATCATGGTAAATACGGTGAGTTCGTTTACAGCCACTCAGTTGGCAATGACAGTCTGTGGGTAAACCTTTTCATTGCCTCGCGGCTTGATTGGAAGAAGCGGAAGACGGTGGTGGAACAGACAACCATGTTCCCATACGAACAGTCTACAGAACTGAAAGTCAACGGAAAAGGTTCTTTCACGTTGCTGGTGCGAATACCGGAATGGACCGATGGCAAATTCAGCATGACGGTGAACGGCAAGAAGGCAGATTATGCTACATGCAGGGGATATGCCGCCATCACCCGCAAGTGGAAAAGGGGAGATGTGGTAAAGGTGGCCTTGCCCATGGACATCCGTGTGGAGCCGTTGAACAATTATACGGACTATGTGGCTTTCAAGTATGGTCCGATATTGCTGGGTGCCAGGACCGGACAGGACAACTTGCGCGGACTTCATGCCGATGACAGCCGTATGGGGCATATTGCCGGCGGTGAGCGTAAGAACATCTACACGGCACCTATGCTTATCGGTGAACGCAGTCGGTTGGCAGATGCCTTGAAACTTGTGGATAAGGAGAAACTCATATTCCGTATCGAAGGATATGACGTGCATAACGGTGGTGGGGCGCCTCTTTTATTGCAGCCTTTCAATACAATTCATGACAGCCGTTACATGATGTATTGGCTCAACGTCACCAAAGAAAAATGGGCACGGATGCAGGCTGAGAGCAAGGCTCGTGAAGATTCCATACAGGCGTTGGAGGCACGTACGGTCGATTATGTCGTTACGGGAACGCAACAGAGCGAGGCCGATCACTTCATGCAACAGGAAGGAACAAGGCAAGGGGCTTTCAATGACGAGTATTATCGTCAGGCGGAAGACGGCCATTTCACCTATCGCATGAATCCCGGTACGGAAGGCGATGAATCTCCCAAATCGCTGATGCTCCGTTATTGGGGAAGAGACCGCGGCATGGTGGAGGCAAGCATTGACGGGAATATTGTCTGCGTACTTGATGCAAAGGGTGACAGTGACGGTTTCATAAATGTGGAATATCCGTTGAATCCCGACTTTATCAAAGGCAAGAAACGTGTAGAAGTGAGACTCTCGTCAAAGGGTAAAGGCCTGCGTGTATATTATTTGCGTATAACGAAGACCGCTTTAACGAAATAATGAAAATGAATATAAAAAAATAACAGTATGAATTCTAAAAAACTATTATTATCCTCATTGTTGTTCACGGGCATTTCTGCCTGGGCGCAGAATCCGATAGTGCAGACCTGCTACAGCAGTGACCCGGCACCGATGGTGTACAACGACCGTATGTATGTGTATACCGGACATGATGAGGCCGGGGCCGATTTTTTCTGGATGTACGAATGGAGACTTTACTCCAGTTCGGATATGGTAAACTGGACTGACCATGGCGTACCGTTGTCACTCGGCACTTTCGAGTGGGCGGATGACAGGGCGTGGGCTGCCCAATGCGTGGAACGTGGAGGTAAATTCTATTGGTACATCTGTGCCCACTCAAAATTGTCGGGCGGCATGGCTATAGGCGTGGCTGTTGCCGACAGTCCCACGGGACCTTTCAAAGATGCCATAGGAAAACCGCTTTACGACAACGGCAAGTGGGACAACATCGATCCCACCGTGTTGATTGACGATGACGGGCAGGCATATCTGTTGTGGGGCAACCCCAATATATATTGGGTGAAACTGAACACTGACATGGTGTCGCTCGCCGGTGAAGTGACGCGTTTGGACCAGACGGTAGAGGGCTTCGGTGCACCGCAGATTGAGTTGCGTGATAAGGAAAAGAAGTATAAAGACTGTTACACCGAAGGACCGTGGCTGTCAAAGCGCGGCGGCAAGTATCAGTTGCTTTACGCCGCAGGCGGAATACCGGAGCATATAGCGTGGTCGGAGGCCGACAACATTGCCGGACCGTGGCGTTACAAGGGTATACTTATGCCCGAAGGCAACACCAAGTCGTTCACCAATCACTGCGGTGTGGCAGACTTCAAGGGTCATTCCTACTTCTTCTATCATACGGGCAAGCTGCCGGGCGGCGGCGGTTTCGGGCGCAGCGCAGCTGTGGAGGAATTCAAATACAATGCCGATGGAAGTTTCCCGACAATATATCCCACAGACGAAGGCGTGAAGCCTGTTGGCACTCTCAATCCCTACCGGCGTGTGGAGGGGGAGACAATGGCTTTTTCCAAAGGAATCTCCACGGAGGTTAACGATAAGGTAGGAGTGTATGTTTCAGATGTGCACAACGGCGACTGGCTCAAGTTGCAGGCAGTCAACTTCGGCCCGTCATCGCCCAAGACCATTGAGATAAGTGCCGCTTCGGCTCTGTTGGGGGGCAGCATCGAGTTGCATGCCGACAGCATCGGCGGACCGCTTCTTGCCACTGTTGTGATACCGCGTACCGGCGGATGGGAACGATGGCAGACCGTCAAGGCTACGGTGAGCGGCAATGTGACGGGCGTACACGACCTTTATTTCGTCTTCAAGGGCTATAAGGGTCGCAAACTTTTCAACATCGACTGGTGGAGGATGAAGCAATGACTGACGAAATAGCACGGCTCTTTCATTTTGCTTTTGTTGCAAGGTTCGGATAACGATGTTACGTGGCTCATGTAACAGTGTTACAAGGCTCAAGTAACAGTGTTACATGGCTCAAGTAACAGTGTTACGTAGGCCGTGTAACAAAAACTAAATGAAATATCCGTGGACGAGTAGTGAATAAGCGCCGTGGTATAGCAATATTCACGGTGCTTTAACGTTTAAAATAAATACAAAGAAGAAAACATATTATTACTGATGAAAAAGAAACTATTGACATTGGTGTCGCTCCTCATAGCCATGACCGCAGGAGCAGCCGAACAGAAAGTGAGTAGTCCCGACGGACGTTTGGACGTTTTTGTAGACACGGATGCCGGAGGACGTCCCACATACCGCATCGATTACGACAAGCGGCCTGTTCTGCTTACCTCGCCATTGGGTGTGAATACCAATATCGGCGACTTCACACAGGGACTTGCGTTGAAATCGTCTGAAGAAAAACATGTGAGCGACAGCTACTGTCTTTCTACCATCAAGCAAAGTCAGGTAAGCTATGAGGCCAACGAACTTGTATGTACATACGAGAAAGCCGGCCAACCAGCCATCGACATCGTTTTTCGTGTGAGCAACCGCGATGTGGCTTTCCGTTACCGCATATATTCACGTGGTGAGACACTATGCTGTGTGGTGAAGAACGAGGCGTCGGGCTTCCGTATGCCCGGAGGAACCACGACATTCCTCTGTCCGCAGGCCAAGCCCATGACCGGATTTGCCCGCACGGCACCGAGCTACGAGACCAACTATACGCTTGACGAACCGACAGGGAAAAACGGTTACGGCATGGGTTACACCTTCCCCTGTCTGTTCAAGACGTCAGAAACAGGCGGATGGTTGCTCGTTTCCGAGACGGGTGTTGACGGAAACTATTGTGCCTCCCGTCTGCTCGGTTCTGCCGACGGGCTGTATACCATAGGATTTCCCATGCCGGAAGAAGGCAACGGATGGGGCAGTGTCGAGCCGGCTGTGGCTCTGCCCGCCTTTACGCCGTGGCGCACCATCACCGTGGGAAACACGCTTCAGAATATCGTGGAGACAACGGTGGCTTTCGATTTGGTGCAGCCCAAATACCCCGCATCAAAGGAATACACTTATGGTAAGGGCACATGGAGCTGGATTATCGGCATGGACGGCAGTTGCAACTACGACGAACAGAAGCGTTATATCGACTTTGCCGCCGCCTTGGGCTACCGCTCCGTACTTATCGATGCACTGTGGGACAAGCAGATAGGCTATGACCGCATGGCTGAGTTGGCACGCTACGGCGCATCAAAAGGTGTCGGCATATTTTTGTGGTACAACTCCAACGGCACATGGAACGACGCTCCGCAGAGTCCTAAGGGCAAGATGGACAAGAGCGCGGCACGCCGCCATGAAATGGCATGGATGCAGCGCACGGGCATCCTCGGAATAAAGGTCGACTTCTTCGGCGGTGACAAGCAGAACATGATGCAACTGTATGAAGACATACTTACCGATGCCAACGATTTCGGCCTGCAGGTCATCTTCCACGGATGCACCCTGCCGAGAGGATGGGAGCGTATGTATCCCAACTTCGTGGCAAGTGAGGCCGTGCTCGCCAGTGAGAACCTGCATTTCTCCCAAGGCATGTGTGACAAGGAAGCGCAGAACGGTTGTACCCATACATTCATCCGTAACACCGTTGGCAGCATGGATTTTGGCGGCTCAACCCTCAACAAGTTCTATAATGCAAACAACAAGTCGGGCTCGCGCCGTGTCACTTCCGATGTATACGCATTGGCCACGGCTGTGCTTTTCCAAAGTTCCGTGCAGCATTTTGCCATGGCTCCCAACAACCTTACCGATGCGCCGTCGTGGGCCGTGGAGTTTATGAAGCAGGTGCCCACAACATGGGATGAGGTGCGTTTCGTCGACGGTTATCCCGGCCGCTACGCCATTCTTGCCCGCCGTCATGGCGACACATGGTATGTGGCAGGCATCAATGCACAGGACAAGGCTGTGGAGACAACTGTCACACTGCCCGGCGCTCCTGCCAGAAAGGCAGTGAAGTGCTATGCCGACAACAATATTCTTGAAGGTTCGCTCACAGATGTGAAGACAGGGAAGAATGGAACGGTGAAGGTTCGTATACCGAAAAACGGCGGTTGTGTCATCGTGTATTGAACGGCAGACTACATTTTAAATTAATATAAACTTATGACAAAACGGATTATCATTTCTCTTTTCCTGCCTTGGCTGATGGGGCTTTCCATCACCGTCGGGGCGCAGAAACTGTGGTATGGCCGGCCGGCTTCGGCGTGGCTTGAGGCACTGCCCGTAGGTAACGGTCATGTGGGTGGCATGGTGTATGGCAACCCCGATTGCGAGCGGATAGACCTCAATGAAGGCACGTTCTGGTCGGGCGGACCGCACGACAACAACAGTCAGGATGCTTTGACGCATCTTGCCGAGGTAAGGAAACTGATATTCGACGGTCAGGAAAAAGAGGCTCACAAACTGATAGACAAGTATTTCCTGAAAGGTCCTCACGGTATGCGTTTTCTGCCGTTGGGCAGTCTGAAGATGGATTTCGGCACAGGGGAGGCAACGGACTATTACCGCGACCTCGACCTTGCCACCGCCACTACCACCGTCACTTACCGGCGCAATGGCGTCACTTACCGGCGTACGGTGTTTGCCTCGCAGGCTGATAATGTGATAGTTGTACGTCTGGAGGCCGACAGGAAAGGTGCGCTTTCGTTCGGCGTGACATTCGACAGCCAGCTCGAACACAGCTTGCTTGGTGTCACGACAGATGGCAACACCGCTACCATGCGCGCCAAGGTTAACGGTGCCGACCACGAAGGCATAGTATCACGACTGGCAGCGGAGTGTGCCGTAAAGGTCACGGCCGACGGAACTGTTGCTGCCACGGCGCAGGGCATCTCTGTGGCTGACGCGAAGACGGCGACGGTGATGCTCACGGCCGCTACCAATTATGTCAACTATCACGATGTGAGCGGCAATGCCTTGGCACGCAACAACAAGGTCATGGATGCCGTCGGCCGAAAGAGTTATAAGCAGTTGTTGAGGGAACATACGGCGAAATATAAGGAACAGTACGACCGCGTGAGCCTCACTCTGCCCACCTCGGCCAATTCTTCATTGGAGACCGACAAGCGTTTGGCGGCTTTCAAAGATGGCAGTGACATGGACATGATAGCACTGATGTTCCAATACGGCCGTTATCTGCTCATCTCTTCATCGCAGCCCGGAGGCCAGCCAGCCAATCTGCAAGGTATCTGGAACGACAAGATGAGGGCGGCGTGGGACAGCAAGTACACCATCAACATCAATACGGAGATGAACTATTGGGTGGCCGATGTCGGCAATATAGGCGAGACGCAGCAGCCCCTCTTCGACATGATATCCGACCTTAGCCGCACCGGAGCGGTGACGGCGCGCACCATGTATGGCTGCGGCGGATGGATGGCCCATCACAACACCGACCTTTGGCGCATTGCCGGACCTGTCGACGGTGCCACATGGGGCATGTTCCCCAATGGCGGTGCATGGCTTGCCACCCATTTGTGGCAGCATTATCTGTACACCGGCGACACCGGCTTCCTGAAGAAGTATTATCCCGTAATCAAGGGCACTGCCGATTTTTATCTCGATTACATGCAGGCACATCCGCAGTACGGGTGGCTCGTGGTCGTACCGTCGGTATCTCCAGAGCACGGACCTGTGGGCAAGGGAACGCCTGTCACGGCAGGATGTACCATGGACAATCAGATTGCTTTCGATGCGCTGAGCAATACGCTTCATGCTGCTGAGGTGCTCGGTGTCGACGCCGATTATCGCGAGCGGCTCCGTACTGCTATCGACCGTTTGCCGCCAATGCAGGTGGGACGTCACGGACAGTTGCAGGAATGGCTTTGGGACGGTGATGACCCGAAAAGTGACCATCGTCACATATCCCATCTGTACGGCCTATATCCTTCCAATCAGTTGTCGCCGTACAGTCATCCGGAACTGTTTGCCGCGGCTGCCAACACTTTGCGCCAGCGTGGCGACCATGCCACGGGATGGAGTTTGGGATGGAAGATAAACTTCTGGGCACGTATGCTTGACGGCGACCATGCCATGCAGATAATATCTAATATGCTGACCTTGCTGCCCACCGAAGGCAATACCAAGGACGAACGTGAGGGACGCACTTATCCCAATCTTTTCGATGCCCATCCGCCTTTCCAGATTGACGGCAATTTCGGGTGTGCTGCGGGTGTGGCCGAGATATTGTTGCAGAGTCACGACGGTGCCGTGCATCTGCTCCCGGCTCTGCCGTCGGCATGGAAGGACGGTAGTGTGAAGGGTTTGCGTGCCCGTGGCGGTTTTGTGGTTGACATGACGTGGAGTGACGGTTCGCTCACCGGGGCCACGGTTACATCTACCGTCGGCGGTGTGTTGCGCCTGCGTTCGTACGTGCCTCTCAAGGGGCTTACGCCGGCGCATGGTCCGTGCCCCAATCCTCTTTACGCGCCTGCCGATATTCGTCAGCCGCTCGTGTCAAAGGAGTGTAAGGCCGATTTGACCGTGGCTTCCGGTCGCAAGGTATATGAGTACGACATTCCCACAGTAAAGGGAAAACGCTATAGTATAAAGGCCGTGAAATAAGTGTCCGGCCCTTTTGTGAAAATATTTACTTTCTCAACAGTGCACGTCTTGTATTTGTCCGTTAGACAGTTATTGAATATCAATATGTTATACGGGCGGACAAATACAAGATTTGCCATTTGTAAAGCCGTTTCTAAGTTCAAGCAAAAACTCTTGAACTTTGTTGGGAATCTGAATAAGAGTACACGATACTGTGTTCAGTTGAAGAGGGTGTGTCAAAATGGCTACATGGTGCTTAGTAGGGACATATTCTCGTATTTG